>MDTB01190641.1_pt1 | contig 17705 bp, 11 predicted proteins | sample 811161 | NCBI WGS metagenome assembly MDTB01 (sample SAMN05326650, study PRJNA326480) | marine metagenome | isolation source: seawater | place: Mediterranean Sea | collected 2009
AGAAATGCAGTTACGGGCACAACACCAACAGATCCAACAAAAATATCAGTGCCTGCGTACTTCGGTTCTGGTTCGCTAACACAAGGCATGTGGCACCAGTTCGGTATTTTGCCCGATAGCGATGATAAGGGAGTCTTCATGGAAATTGGCGATATCCCGAAAGAATGGCTGCAAAACCACTATGATGTTGTGACCGGATCATCAATTTATAATAACAATACACCAACCGACGGGCCCGGTCTCTACAAGAGAATGAAATCTTTCGCTAGCTTGTGCGGATTCAACGAAAACAACTCTGCGGTTCGTTTGGGTGACGTTGCACGTAAGCAGGTCATCAAAGAAGCCGTTGTGGCAATCCCCTACATTGAGCTTGGTCTTGTTGAGGGTGAGAAACAGCCTGCCGCACAACAAAAGCAATCAAGAAAGAAGTTTATTAATATACCTCAAAAGCGCTATAATGCCGCACTGAAAGACTTACAAGGCAGTGTTGAGGGTGACTCGCTAGATAGCGCCGGCTCGTCAATCAGGCGCCTTGTAGAGCAAATGGAAGACTATGTATTGCCTCCCCAGTTTGATTTCTTGAACAATCCCGATGTCTCTCCAATAGTAATGTACATGTTTGAGTTTAAATACTTCCTTGATAAAGATGACTTATCGTATATCTGGCAAAACCTTGCACCGAGAAACTATACCGAGGCATCCTTTCAAGAAGAATCCACAGCACATGCTCTCATGAATACTGAATTATTAACAGAATACAACTTGCTCTCGAATCCAAATTTAAGATGGATGGTGTTTAAGGTTAAACAACGCGGTCAGACCATGTATACAGATATGATTACAAGACAAGTTGATCAACCTTCCAATCAGAAACAATTCTCAAAAGATCAAACGAACGAATATCCACTTAAGTTTAACTGGCCGTATGATTATGTTTCAATCGTTGAGACAATTAACTTTGATGTAGATGTCAAGTACGATCGCATGCAAATGAAAGCACTAAAAACTAATGCTATGGAAGATATTGGAAAACAAAACAAAGTATTGAGCAAAGAACAAAGAGCCAAGATTCCTTTTGAGTTGGATAAAAAACAAACAGCAAAGAGTCCGGTTGATAAAAACAAAAAAGTAAAAGCACAAAGTATGAAGGCAGAAGGTTCTCAAAAAGCAATTAAAGAGGCGACAACAGCGAAAAAAGTAACAACCGCTAAAAAATCTTATGGGGTGTAATTAATAAAGATGACTAAAATATTAGATAAAAAATTAAACGTATATGACTTTCAGTTGACAAACTATGGAAAATATCTTATGTCAATTGGTCAGTACGCACCAAAATACTATGCCTTTTACGATGATAATATTGTATATGACAACATGTATACAAAAACAGGCTCAGCGCTAACTAGCCCTATTTCTGAATCTCAAAATTCAATCAATGAAAGAATTAAAAATAACACAGCTTATATTGGAACTTTGACAACTTTTGAAGATGTAAACGCAACTGATCAGCAATTAGTCAGTGTCGAGGGCTTAGATGTAATTTTGGAAGACACGGAAGGCACCGGCGCGAGTTATCGATTTGGAACAGGTAAAAACTATTTTCAGTCTGATGTAACACCTATTCGATATGCTCCACGTAAAGATATATTTAGATTTGATGGAGCGATAGGAGATGCTCTCTTGGATAGCAAGCACAAAGATGTTGCTCCTGCTTGGAAAATTATTGTGCTAAATGGCGAAATAACCAGTACTGATACAAAATATGAGCTAGCACCAAACTTGACTGCCAGCGTGCCACAAATAAATATAACAGTTAATTATCAAAAACAAATTAGAGAATCAGAGTTTCCGAACAGAAACACAGATCAAATTAGTGCAGAATCTTTGAGGGGGCGTTTAAGTCGAACTAGCACTTTTAGTGATGAGAACTTTATATATCTCGCATCAGAAGATCCAATCGTGTACGTAGATGAAGTCAACACTGAGCTTTTAGCACAGAATTATGACGTAGAAGTTTTTGTGGTGCAAACCGGATCTGTCCTCGGCCCCGGCGGCAACTTACGTAAAATTCCAGATGTTTTGGAAAGAAAATACTTTGAAACAATACAAGAGCAAGTTGTTGATGGATTAATGCTGAGTTCGCAACCTTCAACTGGCTATCAAGGAGAATTGCCCCAAACATCAGTAGAATATTATTTTGATTTTATAGAAGATAACAAAACTGATAAAAAAATAGTTTGTCGACAGCTACAAAATTTTAACAAATCATCTTATTATATAGACTTGGATATCGATTGTGAATCTGAACTCAGAGAAGACGCTTACTACGATATCTATGGAAGCCAAGTGGAGCCAGAAATATGTCTAGATTAACCAAAGAACAGGCCATTAAATACTATGGCCAGAACTTACCTACACCAACAATAGACAGAATAACTTTAACAAATGTCACGGACGTTGACCAAATTTATACAGAGTTGAACGCTAAAACTGTAATTGATGCTTCGGCCACCGGCGAATTTGCAGGTCCGGGTGATCCAACTGTGGTCGACTTTGATAAGCTTATTAAAGTCACTGTAAGTTTATCGTTTAGGTTTTCTACTTGGGAAGGCTTTGACATTAGTGAGCTTACAAAAGAATTATTTGATACTATTATGACGGTAGAAGGCACCGATGAAAGCCTGTACGCCTCAATTTTAATAACAAAAAATGGCGTCCCACCAACTGCTAGCATTCCTAAAACTGGTATTTGTCAGACAATGCATACTGTGGGTACCCGAGGTTATAGCTTTCTTCAGAGCTTGCCACCCGGTAGCAGAGATTATTACTGGGCCTCAACAGCTTTAACCGCTGCTGGCGTCTCTACCGACTACATTGTTTCCTTGCCGCTAGCAGATTTTTATAATGTTGCCGAAATGACTGCTGAATATGATGCAGACAATAATGCGGTCGTCGCTATAAGCAATATAGAGATAGACACATATATTAGAGACTTTAAAGAAATTAATAACTTAACGTATTATTGCGGAACAAGCACAGCACACCCGTTTGATTTGGCAACTTACGAAAAATTAGATCCAATATCACGCTCTTTAAATTATGGTAACTTTTCTTATGAGCGCGTTTTAAAAAACGGAAGCTTGGAGACTATCTCTGATCCGGTTTTTATTGATCAGTCCGGCAATCAGTACCCGGAAACGCCAATATCAGCACTTAACAAAAAATATTACAAGCCTGATTCTTTTGGGAAAACACAAATTACTGCTGCAACCACTGCGTTATTGTCTGAATATGATCGTTTTTTAGAAATTGATGCTGAGCTTTTAGATGTTACCGATCAAACTAAATATGTTTTACGCACGTATAAAAATGATGTAGACTTTCTTCTTTTTCTTAACAAAGCTAGGCAGGGATTTTCTATAACCAATGAAGATTCGCGAGCTGTTTTATTTAGTGAAAGATTGGGAATTGTCATTAATAACGCAGACGTAGTTTTAAGAAATCAAGAAGAAGTGGTTAAAAGAATGTATAGGAATCACGTTGTTTTAGACCTTCGCGCCATAGATAATCCAGAATTTAGCGAATTTTCTTATCAAAGCGGCTTGACCGACGCAGACTTTTTATATCCAGAACTTTATCACACTAATATAGCAAATTATGTTCCAATGGAGGCACAACGCGCCGGCTATCCGGGTGAGGCTGAGCTTCCGTTCAGCCCATCAGAAATAATTGAAGAATACAATTTTGCACAAAATGCGCAACGTCAAATAATTCAGAATCTTTTACTTCCAAACGATGCCGACTTCAGTCACCAAGCCATTTTAGAATCTGGCGCCGATGCGGGATCCAAAGTCACAGCAGTGCTCCGATTAGATAAATTAGCCCAAGAACTAACAGAGTGGGCTTACGAGACATGGAGTTCTCGCTTTATTCAAGGAAGCGCCGATCCTGTGTACCGCATGTCTGAAAACCATGATGGTGTTCATTATTACATAGCCGATATCCACCCGGATTCGCTTTGGGCTGTCGGCGGCAGCGGAAGAATATATCCCATGGATTCAACTAAATGGAATTGGGGTGGCTTACTAAAACCGACCGGTCTAAAATTATACAATCCGGAAACAATCGTCGGCAGCAGATGGCTTAATAACGACGGCGTATATTGGAAAAGCCCTCCACATTTTTATGATATGGTTTACAGTAGTTCGCCAAATGCCGGCACTCCGTATTGGAAACCCGGTACGTACAAATGGAGTATTTATCGGGGCGTCGACGACGAGTTGTCCAAAAGAGATTCTGACGGAAATTTGCTGGGAACCATGGAATATTTTGATTATGACCCGCAGAAAACAATTGACAAGTTTGGCTACATTCCAAGTTTCAATGGTTTCGATCAAGAAGATTTTCACCAAGAGTTAGGCTTGTTGCCTTATGATTTAGTCAATCCAACACTTTTTGATAAAATGATTGACATTTACTCAAACAATACCGCCGGCGGCCGCTACTACCGACCTGATACCCTAAACCCGTGGGATCATGCCTCTTCATGGTGTTTTCCGGCCACGTGGGGATATTACTATGACGATAGCTTCACCCGGTTCAAATCCGGGGGCGACACCGTATTTACCAATATTGGATACTCGGTTTACATGAATACGTTTTTTTGGACAGCAACTCATTATGCGAGAGTATCAGCATTAGCTTTATTGGCAAAGCACGATTATCAGATTAGCTTATACGTTCCAAAGCGCAAAGATGCATCTAGTTTGAACCCTGACGTTGTAGATTATGATCCGGCCGATGCACCTGCTGAAATAGATGCTGAATACAGCCCCGGATCCTCTGAATATTCTGACATCGCCACCGAAGAAGCTGTATATGAAGATGCAGTTGAGTATCGGAATAGATATTTTGACTGGATTGGGGGTATTAAGCCACTTTTTAGTAATGATGTCCCGGCTGGAAGGGGTGATTGGTCCGGTGCAATACCGGGCACCGCAGATGGTGTCAACACCCTACGTACGACCTCATGGTTCCGCTGCGCGCGCAAGAAAAGAGAAGATCTTCATAGAGAAATTCAAGATTTAGTCAATCGAACTTACGGAATTGATCCTGACACCCTAAGAGGCGAAGCCGGCGGATCCGCTCTTGAGGATAGAGGTTCTACAAATCCAAATACCAAATTAGATACATTTCTCCAAGAGGCTCCCGGCGTAATTGGTGAAAAGGTTTTAAATACGCTTTTTACATCTATTGATGGAATGAATGTTAGTAGGATGGATACCCCGTCTGAAAGAAGAAATTTAGCCACATTCTTAACCAACGGCCTGTTTGCTAATTTTAGATCAGAATTAGAAAAATATTTTGACAATGGGCTATGCAGGATGTATGCGGCAACAATCGCTGCAAGGCCGTCGAGCACGGCCGTACAAGGTGAAGCGCCACCACCACCGCCACCACCGGGGTCCGATGAGGCCCCACCACCGCCCCCCGGTGCAGTACAATTAACTTGTCAAGTTAAATACAAACAATTATCATATGAAAACGGATCCGATACACGCCCGGCGCTACCATGGGGGGAGTGGGCATTGCCGAATGGTATTAGCAATAGCACTAGTAAGAATACGTTTGTTTATGATTTTGGAAAAGACATAATTAACGCCATGTATACTACGGCTGATGGCCAGCGCGAAGAAATTAAGAGCCAAATTGAACAATTTTTGGAGACCAAAGCTACGTTTGAAGGTGTGTCAAGCGACACGGGAATTCATTCTGCATTGGCAGAGGTGGATATTGTTCTTAAAAAATATGGATACTTTTTCTTCGATCTTGAAAAATACATACGTAAAAATTCATTAATCTCAAAAGTCTTAAACGTTGATAGAATGTTAGCTTATTTTCCTCGTGCCAAGCAGATGACCAACGCTGCTGTTCGATTTAAAGAAGCAGAAATTAAATTGCATAATTTTAATTCTGATACCGGCGTATCTGGTTACGAAGTTCCATTTTTTGGAGAAATGGTTGGTCAATCTACTTTTGCACAAATTAAGTTAGAAAGGGATCTCAGGTCGGTAACAGCACAATCCAACCCAGCAGATTTTTCAAAAATGACATTCTATTCTCCAATTGATCCAAGTAAAGATGCCCCAATAGCATATCGTAAGATTAATGCATTGCAAGGAATTAGTTTTCATGAGATAACGGAGTTTACATCTGGTTCAGTACAGGCTGCTTCCATGGAAGAAACGGGCACTGGTGGCACGCAAATAGAAGGCACTGCTCAACAACAGCAAAGCGCCCCAGGTTCGTTTGCAGATGGTTTGCAGGCGACCACGGGGGATGCAACCGAATCCACTTATTCTGCCGCTCGTTTAGGCGAGTCGCAAGATGACGCCGCTGAATATCTCGAAAGAACAGCGGCCGCAACTAGATTAGATGAGGTGGATGTGACCGCCCTTCTTGAATCACAGTATGCCCCCAAAGATATATACAGCAATTTAGTTATTAGAAATTATGCTTTTCCCGGATTTAATAATGCAGCGCTATTGAGAAATAGTTGGCGAAAAGATTACAGGCTGATGATGTTTAAATATCAGTTTTTTACAGATGATGATAACGCATATTTATTCAACCCAAGAGAAGAAATATTAGAAAGCGAAAGTGATTTGTCATATAATGATATTGAAATTGAAATAAAAATTACAGACGAATCAGACAGAACAGTTGAAGCGCTAGCAGATTTCTTTGTAAGAATACATGAGGAATTTAAAATAGATTATGTTCAATTCGCCGAAGAAGCTTGTGCATTTGACGCATTCAATCAAGTTTTTAATAGGTTCTTCATAAGGAGAATGACAGATGAGTACCCAGCCCCGCCAGATACGCCATGGCACAGGATGACCGTATTGTATACGATGTATCAAAACATCTTTACTGATGTTTTTGCTGGCGATGAAATTGCTATGCGAGAAACAGCTAACGCAACGTTGGAGAAAATTAGACCAGAAACAGGAAACCTGCGTTCTTTAAGGGACTTTAATGATGCGTGCCAAGTGATGTCCGATAGCTTACAAAATTTAAAAGACGAAATGCCATTTATCCGACAAGATTCTGGGCTAGACTCACGCAGCGCACGAACGTTTAGCTTACGAACAGTTATTGGTAATCCCGTAGTTGACCATATTGGAGACTATACTGAAAGAGCAGAGGAGCCTGCATTTGATGCATTATTCTAAAAATGTAAGCATCACATCGTTACAATAATTCATTAAAACGACTAATTATTGCGTCAAGGAAAGAATACAACATGTTAATGAAAAGCCCAATCATCCGAAATAAGCAAAGGCCAGTCACCGAGAGGGCCCATCATAGTCAAATTTTTATTGATAAAATTGTTGATCCTCGCAAGGAACCAACTTTATTTAATGTAGAATCCGCCAGAATGAGTGTTACTGCTAAGACAGGTCCGTTTCAAACTGTAAAAGAAATGCGTTCGTCCCGCTTAGGAAAAGCTAGGATTCAACAAGATGTAATATCCAGAGACACATTGGCACAGATGAATATAGTTGTGTCGACTCACACAGAAGACTTTTCTCTGCTAGAAAATAATTCAAACAAGCCATCGCTTAAAAATCCTAGAATTATGGATTCACAAGACTTTAAAAACACCGTGAACGATCTTTCAATGGCCACAGAAAAGTTTTCTTATGATAATGACCCCTTTTATCAACTAGATGAGTCTCTTCGTTCGCCACGAGCATACACATCAGTATCGGTGGTGGGGACCAATAATCGTGCGCCAACACCTGACTTGTCTCATATCTTGTCCAATCTAACAATTGTAAATCAAAAATCAACATATTTTGGAAAAAACAAATATTTTTAGAATAAAAAATTATGCCTAGCTCCTCAAGCCCACAAAACCAACAAGCAAAATCAGTCGGAGATACCGATTACTTAGCCGCAGATCCGGCCATGTCTGCCAACGCTATCATGAGTGAACCCAGCACCATTGTGCCAGACATACTGGATGAAACATCAGTTTTGTTCACTCCGGATCCCGTACAAGTTCTTTTAGGAGATACAATTTCTGTAAACCTAGATCCAACCGCTTCCTTTACAATTTCTGCCCAACAAATGACAGTAAATAATGATACTAGCGGCTTTAATTTAGCCCAGTGGGGCTGGGATTCTATACAGGATGTGCCTGCATGGTATGGTCAAATGTCGCTTGATGCGATGACTGGTATCGCAAACGACGCCGGCGGCTATGTCATGTTATGTTCAACGACTAGTGTTACAATGTATGTAGACCCAGACCAAGGCGGCTTTAATGTTATTGGTCCTGTGCCAATTTATTCTCACATGTCTACTTTTCCCGGCGCTCTTGTAGAGCCAATTATGAATGAAGGTGGTCTGACATTTGAAGGCGACAGCAAATATGGTAGTGCCACATATGCTGATCCAATTGTTTATGATCCACGTGAAGAACAGGCCATTAAAGATAAATTTGGATTCGATGGCGTCACGTATTCTCCAGATGCATATGGTGCCACTTTTCAAAGAATGGAAGATGAGCTTGCAGACGGTCTTAGCATGCTGACCGCGCAAATTCATCCGCGACATAACATTAGAAAAACCACCGCTGCTCCAAACTTATTTGAAAATTTTGAGACCTTAACTGCACAAGAATCAGTGGAGAGCGCAGCCTTGGTCCAGTCGAAAGAAGATGTTGCAAATACTGCCTCGTCGTCAACAAGCAACCCCGATGGCCGTCAGGGCGGGGGTAGTGACGGGGAGGGATACACTTGATGGCTGACAAATACGACATCCATTCCGGTATGGAAGCCCATCGTGCCGCGGTTGACAGTAGTAAAATTCCTCCGGGCTCTCCCGCTGATGATGGAGCAGCAACAGAAGCTGAGCCAATAGACCCAACTGCTCAACACTGTGCCCTAGTAGATTTAAATTTGTTATCTGGATCTAGCGAAAGAATGAGAAACTCGCTTGGCGGATACTTCACTACTACTATTGATGATGCAGGATTATTACAGGTTCCTCCAAAATTTGAAATATTTAATCCATTTTATAATCCCCATCCTGATATTGGCTCAATCCAAACATTTAAATCAAGTGAAGCAGTGTTTGATTATGAAGCTATTGAAAGAGGATACGGAACCGGATACAGCGATCTTCAACAAACCATCGTTCCATCAAATAGTTTTGTGTGTCGTATCGAAGGAGATCCGGGCCGATCGGCAAACTTGTCAAATGTGCTCAATGCTAGCAAGTATTGGGAGGTTTTATTTACCGGTGGAAATTACTTAGATTCCTATATTGAACCAATGTATAACACAGGGACGTATGATGATCACTTCACTGTCATCAGAACTCCGTACAAAGCGATTCAAAAAAACTATTTAAAAAACTATTCTGCGGTGACGGATATTGTTGAGGCATCATATGAATATAATAGATATTTTAGAAAATATCAAAGTTTTACCAACCAAATAGACAATGAAAGAAAGATACCAAACTGGTATACATTTAATATAATGGGTTTGTTGCCTTACGCAGTTTCTGGTGATTTTGGATACCAAGATGGCGGACAAGGTGCTGTCGAGGGTGACCCATCATCGAATACTCTCGGAGCCACGTTGAGCTTACGGGGGCAGACCAAAGCCAAAACTTTTGTAGAAGACTACAATTATCAGTATTACACCTTTCAAGAAAAATTAAAAATGAAAGATATTGATTACTATATCACGACCCCTAACGAAGTAGATACGGACGACGACTCGGCCGAAGCGGATATAATTACTAAAAATACTCCGTCACACGTTCTCCCATCGACAGAATACATTAACGAAATTTTACCTGCCAGCTACGATTTTATTAACGCGGATCTTCTTACCAAATTCGATGAGAGACATAAAAACTTAATATTTGATGCTAACGGTATGCGATCGCTTCTAAGCACCAATAGTGAAATGGGTGAAGTTGCACCAGCTTGGCCATATTATAGCAAACTTAGTGTCAATCAAAGTGCTGGTAATTTGCTTTTTCGTTCTATAATTGGCGACATATCAAATGACACATCAGCTTTAATTATGCGAACAATAAAAGAAGTATTTTTAGAACAAGCAGATTTAGTTCCTCTTCAACACATGCATTTTCAAAAAACCTCCAAATACATGAGTGGTTCTCTGGGTGCCACTGAAGATATGCCATCTAGCAATAATGAATTGGCAGTTTACAAATCTGCTGATTTTGTTAGAATGTTAATTTATGCATACCAAAACGTCTTAATGCAGCATGAAGATTTTCAAATAATGGGGTTAACAGATTCAAATTCAAGAGCAGTCATGGATACTCGTGGTCTATATCGCGCGCTTAACAGTAAAAATTTAGCTAAACTTCTCAATGTAGTTTTAAGTCTATTTGGAACAGACGATGCTGCAACTAAAATTACAGACGTAGCATCCCTGTTTAATTCACAGGAAACAAATATTACAGAAATTGAGGAACTTGAAACATTGAATCCAAGCCCAAAGTATAATGAACTTATAGCTTATAGGGTTGAAAAAATCGGAGGAGATATACAGGGTGATTCAAATACTCAGCAAGTTTTACAAAATTTCTGGATTTTTAATGATCAATCAGCAACTGGGTTTGATTTAATTGATTCACAAGTTAGATACAATACAGATTATACATATAGAATTTATGCATACTATCTAATAAAAGGATACAAATATCAATATTCAAATCTCCAATTGAGCAGAATTATTGGTCAGGTTAGGGAAGACGGATATAGCGGACCTCTTGAAATGGCATCTGGTATTGATGGAGGCCCACCTTCACCACCGATCGCATATTGTGTGGAATACTATGATCCTTACAGACAAATTACAACAGATGATTTTTTAACAAACACGCCAGCAATGACGAATGTAGTAGACGCAGTGCAGAATCAATTGTCTAGTATAGCAACCGACGGTCAACGTATTGCGGCTTCTAGTTACACTGATGAAGATGGTAGAGTTTTGCCTCCATACGTGGCTAATTTTCAAATGACCTTGCAACCATCTTTGCGCCTTGTCCAAGTTCCGTTTATTGACAAAACATATAGAATAATGGATCACCCGCCAAACCAATTAGATGTTGTTCCCGGATACACTTTAAATAACGACAATACAATTACTTTCAATATTACTTATGAAGGGCACAGTCCGAGACCATACCCGCGCCCAATCACGCAAGCAGATGTGGCAAATGAAATGCACTACTTAAAGGCAAATGATATTTTAGAAATATCGAGAAATGAAAAAAGCAGTGTATCCCCACAAAGGTTTGTTCAAGTTTATCGACTGCCGTACAAGCCAACAACTTTTAGAGATTTTGAAACAGTTAGACCAAAAACAATCAGCCTTGAAATTGAAGGGACAGAATTTTCTTATACAACTGCGCTATTTAATGATACTATAAAATCAAATCACAAGTATTATTACTTGTTCAGGGCCCTTAACACTAATAATATGGCCGGAAATGTAGACACCATTATTGAGGCAGAATTGATAAATGATGGAGGCTACAAATATGGCACATTCGAAGTGCTTTTTGAAGAAGATCTGGTAACGGAGGATTTTGACAAATCGAGTACAAGTTTTAAAAATATATTTCAGTTAAAACCGAACATGAATCAAATGACAATGAATACAGACGCGTCCAACTATGATAATAGGGCAATAGAAGAATATGAAAAAGTAAAGATTGGAAGCTCAAACGACCTTATCTGGGATAAAACTTTTAAGATTCGCTTAACGTCAAAGAAAACTGGCAAAAAAATAGATTTAAACATTACTTATAGTGATCCCACCATAAACCTACCACGAAAAGAATTAGAAGAATAAAAAAACCAAGACTATTTATAGAGAGAGGAAATTAAATGGCATTTTTAGATAACTCTGGCGACATCATTTTAGACGCCGTATTGACTGACATCGGCCGAAAGCGAATGGCTCGAGGCGATTTTCGAATTACAAAATTTACTGTTGGAGATGACGAGATTGATTATGGGTTATATAACAAAAATCATCCCTCCGGCTCAGCATATTACGATCTAGAAATTCTACAAACCCCCATTTTAGAGGCGTTTACACAACCAAATGCTAATATTAACTACGGATTAGTCTCATTTGCCCGTCAAGATTTATTGTACATCCCAAGTGCCGTCATCAACGAAAAAACGTTTAGCCCTAGGATCGCTTCAAAATCAGTATCCAGTAACGTGTTTTTCTTGGCTGATAACACAAAGACAAATACGAGTGGCCAACCAACAGCTACGGTTATGAGAAAACTGGACGGAGTTAATGGCGCCAACGTACTTGTTAGTGGCGATGGAAATGGTCGAGTTATCATGATTGAGACTGGCATTGAAGCTACTGATATCGCAGCCGATAGCGTAAATCAATCAACCTATATAACATCAGTCGGCTTGGCAGATAGCGGGTTTTTAGTTAGATATGATAATCGATTTATTCAGACTGTTATGGGTCAAGTAGGCGGCCAGTTCTCAAATGGAACTCAACAGGGCGCCACTTTGCAAATTCAATTACAAAATGCCACTAGTGCAAAAAGAGCACCTGCTATGAAAAATTACAATGAAGCAGTGGTTGGTGGAAGTATAACTCGCGTGTACTCAAACGTTGGTACAGTTTCAACGCGAGTTGACGATAGTGATCAATACTCAGCTATCACGGGCCCCCGTGGCTCCTTCACTGCATTAGCCTTCCAGATCAGAGGCGACATTACGCAGGCAGACTATTCAAAATTTGGAACTACCGGTAATGCTCTGTTTGGTGGCTCTCGCCTCTACGACTTTATCGACACAACTGTGTACGTGCAAGGACTATCGTCCAACGCTAACGTTCAGTTGCCGATTAGAATTATCAAACTCGCGCAGACATAAACTGGAGAAAACGAATGCCTGTTTCTTATGAACCATTAAATGTTAACACTGATGTAACAACCACAAAGACTATCCTTCATGAGGTTATTCCATTAACTGGTACAGTTATAAACAGTGGAACTTACAACAACGAAAACATCAAAAATTACACCCACGGCATGTTTCAGTCCGTCTATGATTATCCGTATCTTAGTTCCTCGGCTAACCATATTTTTGATATTACTGCTGGGTATGACGAATCCTCAGCGCTTTCTGCCTCAACAAACACCCAAAATAATAAAAAGATTAATATCTATAACCAGTTTTCACAGGTTCTTCTTGGATATACCGGGTCGGACAATAAAGTCCGCTTGTTCGAAAAAGATCTCAAATTAGATTCGACGGGCTCTATGAAGAACGTTATGGTTTTATCGTTTTCTCGATTACTGTCCAAGGATCAGATTAAGAAGGGTACTTTCACGCTGGAATTGGGCATCGGCCCATACGGCGCCCAGCACTCAGAGACGGTCCTTTTGCAGGACGCCAGTGCATCTACGAATGGTGATGGCACCACGAACACGTTAGGCGGAGACTACGGGGTCTTATTCGCAACAAATGCTGGCGTAGCCACAACAGGTTCAACCGATACCACAAACGATGCAGCGTATGGTGTAGTGTTTTATCAAGCAGGAATTGCTGTTATCTCATCTTCGGTCTTTGACTTAACGAACTCTTCTGGGTTTGGAAACTACGCCAGTGGAACGCTTACTTCGTTTACATCATCCCTCGGTCCCACATTGGGCTGTGCTGCTCTTCTTGCTACTGGTTCTATTTCAAGTTCTGCTGACGCCCTTAGAGATAGAATCACAAACCTTACCTTCAACAACTCTACTGAGATTAACTCTACAATTTACTTCTGTCGTCTGCCGGTTAATAAGTTCAATTACAGCGCTAACCCGACATACGTATCCGGTAGTAAGATTCAAGTCAAAAACAACGCATCTGACCTTCCAGTAGCATACGCAACGACAGTCGGGCTTTACAATGCTCGCAACGAGCTTCTGGCAGTTGCCAAGCTGTCTGAGCCCCTTAAGAAGACGCCGCAAAACGAGTTGACGATTAGAGTAAGACTGGATTACTAAAAATGTCTTTCCGTAAGTTTGGCCCAAATGATATTGTGCTGAACACGATGAGGGCATTTCCCCAAGTTCGGTTCGACATTTACAATACCAAGGTGTACTACAACAATACCCCGCATCAAATAAATACGCTGGGGACTTCATCTGCACCTAATAATATTTTAGGCATCACATCTAGTGGCGGTGGTGGAATAAGTTTGCACGAATTCAATATTGATCGTGCTGGTAGTTATTCGCTTGACGACAAAGAACAAGTCATATCCAAAAGCGGTTCTAATATGCCAATAACTCCATACATTACAAAAGGCTCGGCCCGCGCATCGTTCCGAACAGCCAACTCCATGTCGTTTAACAATGAGTTTCAATTTGGTGATATAATTAGATCAAATTATCCTCTTACGGCATCTATAACGCGAGAATTCATGAGCCCTGAGCCCGGATTCCGAAACGCAACTGTGGATACCCTAAGTGACGTCGACCACGTTCTGGGTTCCGGATCGGCGGTGTTTCCTCACTTTTACGCACTTAAAAATAGACTGAATCATTACAGATATTTAAGTGAACATTATGCCGTTAGCTCTTCTTTCAATGGAGGCTTTGACAAAGCGCTACAACCAATAAACCTTATCAGCATACCATCTATATTTTACGGTACGCAGATTAAAGAGGGCTCAGTTTCATTAAAGTATTACATATCGGGAACTCTTCAAGCTGAATGTCGCGATACAAAAGAAAATGGAGAACTAATTCAAGTTTCTGGAGCTGCCTCCGACAACGGTAAAGTAGCAGGAGTTGTCATGTATAATGAAGGCTTTATTCTGTTAACAGGTTCGTGGCAATTAAATGATCAAACATTACCACTTATCAATGGAAGAACTGCCGGCGGCCTTGTTACGTCAAAGTGGATTTACTTTGGTGTTGGTGCAAATGACGGAATACAAACAAGTGCCATCGACAATGTTAGATTTGCATCAGCTTCATTTGAGATATTATTTAATGGACATACAGAAACACAAGTTCAAACAATGTTTGCGCACGCTCACCGCGGCCAAGTAAACCACTCTAACAATCCAACATTTATACAATACAACCAAGAACTGTTGACTGAAACTGGATCGCAAGTTTATGAAGAAAACCCTCTAAGAAAAATAAAAAATACCGCATCATCAAGCTTCGCAACCTATGACGCACCATTTAAAAGACAAGTTTATATTTCAAGAGTTGCTGTTTATGATGCCCATAAAAATTTAATTGGAGTTGCTTCGCTAACAGATCCTGTTCTCAAACAAGAAGATCAAGATTACACATTTAAATTAAAATTAGATATATGAAAATACCAATATTATTAATCGCCCCTAAATTTCTTAAAACTATTTCATGGGTAGTTGACATCGTTGCGATAACCCTCTTTCCTTTTATCATCAGCAGAGAAAAGATGTCAGAGGATACATTAAATCACGAATGTATACATATCGCTCAACAAAAAGAATTACTTGTGGTATTCTTTTATTTGTTGTATGGTTGGGATTATCTGCACGGCATGATAAAATATCGCAACAAAGAAAAAGCGTATTTTAGAATACGATTCGAACAGGAAGCCTATGAGCACATGTTTAAACAAGACTATCTCGAAAACAGAAAACTATTTAGTTGGCGAAAGTACAGGGTGTGAAGTGGTTCTCGGTATTGATATAAGCACAAGTATTACTGGCTTTGCTGTTGTGGCCGATGGGCAATTGGTTTATTATGACTCCATTGATTTAAGAAAACAAAAAAATGTTTTTGATAAAACTATCGCCATCAAAGAAAAAATACTAGACCTCTACGAAATGTATCAATTAAACAATGACGACGATCCAGCTTGGGGAAACTCCAAGTTCCCGATACAACATATTTATATTGAACAACCATTCACCTTCTTTAACTCAGGGGGGTCGTCAGCTAAAACTATGGCAACACTTCAGAAGTTTAATGGTATCGTTTCATGGATTGTGTATGAAGCATTTGAAATAAGGCCCGAGTACATAGGCGCCACAGCGGCCCGCAAGTTAGCGGGAATCAAAGTACCCCGCGGCCAAAAAGCGAAACAAGTAGTGCTTGAACACTTACTAGAAAACGAACCTGCATTTAAAGTGGAATATACACGGTATGGAAATCCCAAGCCGGAATCATATGATAGAGCAGACGCGATTGTCGTTGCTCATGCAGGCTATAAAACTGAAACAAAATAGTTTGACAACGCAAGTTGCGTGTGTTATAATTTAAATGTCTTTTCATAAACAGGAGAAAAAATGAAAGTACAAAATGGAAATAGTGTTAGTGTCCACTATCGAGGAACACTGAGCGATGGAACTGAATTTGACAATTCGAAAGTTAGAGGGCAAGCTCTTAATTTCCAAGTCGGTTCAGGGCAAATGATTCCCGGCTTCGACAGGGCACTTGTCGGAATGTCGGTTGGCGAAACCCGAAACGTGCACATCACATCGCAAGAGGCTTACGGACCACGTATGCCAGATGCCGTGCAGACTGTACCCAAGACTGCGTTCCCGGATGACTTTGAGTATTTGGTTGGCGAAGTTATTCAGGGTAATGGTCCACAAGGTCCTTTCTTGGCCAAAATTCAAGAAGAGCGCGACAGCGAGGTTTTGCTCGACTTCAATCACCCCCTCGCCGGCGAAGATCTTGATTTTGAAATTGAGTTGGTTTCTTTGGGTGACGATACAGAGACATCGGCAACATGGAATCCAAAGATGAAAAAAGCTGAGCTACTTGAAATCGCAAAAGGTGCAGGTCTAAGTGTTAATACGAAGTCTACAAAAGCACAGATTGTAGAAGCCCTACAAAGCAGCTAGAAACGAAAGCCCCGCTCTGCGGGGTTTTTTGTTGACTAGTAGTGTTTGTTATGTTATGATCGCTGGGAGGGCCCTGTGAACAAAAAAGAAGCAAAGAAAATACTGCATGAAACGCTTGGAAACTACATCGATAAAGGATCCGAACTTCTTTTCACGTGCCCTGCGTGCGGTCACCACAAGCGTAAGTTCTCTGTTAACTTGGATAAGTCTGTTTATAAGTGTTGGGTTTGCGATTATCGCGGTCGCAATATTAGGCGTGTTATTAGAAGTTATGGTTCGTATAACCAATTACAAAAGTGGGACGCAATATCGCAGCGAAGTGATATTGAGAAATTTGCTGAACTCTTTATGGAAACAGAGCGTGCAGAAGACAAGAGCAAAATGGAACTCCCAGAAGAGTTCACAAGCCTCTGCTCAGAAAAAGCACCAGCCACCGGCACATATGCACTCAGGTATCTCCAAAAAAGAGGGGTAACAAAAGAGGACATTCTCAGATGGAAAATTGGATATTGTTTTAGTGGAGAATATCGCAATCGAATCATTATTCCATCTTTCGACGAAGATGGTGATTGTAGCTACTTTATAGCGAGGTCCTACACAGGAGATAGCTATAAGTATAAAAACCCAAGAGCGTCGAAAGATATAGTGTTTAATGACCTATTTATTGACTGGAATAAAGACCTAGTATTGGTCGAAGGAGTATTTGATGCACTGGTCGCCGGAAATGCTGTTCCTATATTGGGTTCAACCTTACGCAAAGGGTCC
>MDTB01136423.1_pt1 | contig 17699 bp, 18 predicted proteins | sample 811161 | NCBI WGS metagenome assembly MDTB01 (sample SAMN05326650, study PRJNA326480) | marine metagenome | isolation source: seawater | place: Mediterranean Sea | collected 2009
AACTACGGCAAAGGCTTTCATTTTATTTGGAGTGAGATTCCTGTTTTAGTGACATTTGAAAGTGATTGGAAGAAGGCAAAAATGATTTTAGAAGGCATTATAAAACTTAAGTATGAAGAATTCAAATTAGATGCATCTAAAATGATAAGAGAGGCATCAAAAAAATTCATGATTCACAAGACATCTCTAACCCCAACAGTATACACTACAGTTCAAGAATCTGGCGTAGAGCTAACTATTAGATACTTATGTAAACCTAGAGATAGAAGAGATATAGAGCAAGTTATCTGGGAGTCTGTTTTAGATGAATTTAAAAAGGAGCCTGATATAGATTTCGCGTACCCAACACAAAGAAGATTTATGAATAAAGAAGAATCAAAAGAAGTTATTCTCAAAGAAAAATACTTTGAAAAGAAAACTCAATAAGGCCGGACTATAACATGAAGTTTGTATCATTTAAGCACCATAAAAAAACTAAAGTTGGATTACTTATATCAAAAACACGACTAATAGATATTAGTGATATAATTAACAATAGGGATATGATATTTTTAATATCTAACTATAATGAAATTAAAAATATGATTCAGGATTCTGTCCTATGTAATTCTAATTCATACAGCTTAAATGAAGTGGAGCTACTAAGCCCTATACCTCGACCTAAATCTCTAAGAGATGCATACTCTTTTAGGCAGCATGTTGAAACATCTAGAAAAAACAGGAATTTAGAAATGATAAAAGAGTTTGATGACTTTCCTGTTTACTACTATTCAAACCACAACTCAGTTATAGGCCCAGGAAAATCTTATATTGATAAATATTTCAGCAAAAAACTCGATTATGAATTAGAAATTGCTGCAATTATAGGCAAAGAGTGTTCAAATGTCAGCTTGGATAAAGCTGATGATTGCATATTTGGACTAACAATAATGAACGATCTTAGTTCTAGAGAAATACAACAAAAAGAAATGAAATTAAATCTAGGACCTGCTAAAGGCAAGGATTTTGGTACGGTTCTTGGTCCTTGTATAACTACAATTGAAAGCATCAAAGATAAAACACATAAAACAAGCGCTGGAAATATTTATGATTTAGAATTAAAAGCAAAAATTAACGGCAACCTCAAATCTATAGATAATCTAAAAAACATGAATTGGACTTTTGCCCAGATAATTGAAAGAATATCTAAAGGAGTAAAATTATACCCAGGTGACGTCATAGGATCAGGGACGTGCGCAACCGGCTGTTTTTATGAATTAAATTCAAATAAAGAAGAAGCAGAATACTGGCTTAAAAACAACGATGAAATAGAGCTTTATGCTGAAAAAATTGGATTATTAAAAACAGTTATTAAAATTATTTAATTTTTAGTTTTTTAATAATACGTGCACATACACTAATAGGTATTTTTGTTTCTAAGCTTATTTCTTTAGCGCTTCTTTTTAATATAGCGCTGATAGTTTTATACTTTTTAAGAAGTAACTTATATCTTTTTTCTCCTAATCCATGTATTTCTTTGAGACTGCTTTTATACATAGATTTATTCCGTTTTTTTCTATGAAAATTAATAGCATACCTATGCACCTCATTTCTTATATTCATAAGCAGATACAAAGCAGGAGAATCTTTTGGTATTGATAGAGGATTTTTAGACTCTGGCAAATATACTTCTTCAAATTTTTTAGCAAGACCTACTACTGGTATATGATTAAGCTTTAATTTATCTAAAGCCTCTTTTGCTGATGAAACTTGACCTTTGCCACCATCAATTAAAATCAAATCTGGAAGCTTCAAATTTTGACGCAATTGTTTTAAATATCTCCTATAAACAACTTCTTTTATTGATTTGAAATCGTCAATACCTTTTACACTTTTTATATTAAATCTTCTATAATCTTTTTTTAATGGTTTTCCATTAATATAGCATACCATTCCAGAAACTGCACTTTTCCCCTGTATATTTGAGTTGTCAAAAGCCTCTATTCGTTTGGGAATACGGTCCATTAACAGAACTTTTTGAAGCTCCTTTAATGTTTTAGGGGTGTAGTCTTTTCTTTCATTATTCTTTATTATTCGATCTTTTAAAATCATACTTGCATTTTTTATGCACAATTCAAGCATCTTTTTTTTATTACCAATCTTAGGATAAACTAATTTTACTTTTCTTAAATTCTTGCTAGAAAGCCATTCACTTAATATGTTTTTATGTTTTAAATTTGCCCCAATTAACACTTCGTCTGGGATATCATGAGTTCTATTATAATACTGAATTAAAAATCCATTTATCAATTTATCAAAACTATCTTCATTCTTATAAATATTAAAGCTTTCTAGTCCAATTAAAAAACCATTACGCACTCTTATAACAACTCCTAGACTATTTTTTTCTTTTGATACAGCGTGAACTATATCATAATTTTTAAAATCATAAGTTATTTTTTTTTGCTTTTTAATAAAACTGTCAATTGCTAATAATTGATCTCGATATTTAGATGCTTTTTCAAACTCTAAATTATCTCTCAACAAATCCATTGTATTTTTAATATTTAATCTCACTTTCTTGTTTTTACCCTTTAAAAAATCAATAATCTGTTTAATTATATATTCATAATCTGATTTAGAGATTGCTTCTGGATAGACACAAAAGCCGCAAAAACATGAAGAATTATTATATCTTTCAGATTTATTTTTTTTTACATTATTGCACGCTCTAATCGGAAATATTTTATGAAGAGCCTTAATTACCGTCCGTAAATATTTAACGTCGGTGTATGGACCAAAATATACATTACCATCATTTTCTAAGTTTTTTTTTCTTATAATCTCTACTTTAGGATATGAATCTTTTGTAATAACTATATATGGAAATGTCTTATCATCTTTTAAACAAATATTATACTTCGGCTTATATTCTTTTATCATATTTGCTTCTGTTATTAAGGCCTCAACTTCATTACTAACAATTAAATAGTCTACAGAATTAGACTTAGAAAGCATTATTTTTGTTTTGATAGTTTGATTCCTGCTAAAGTAGCTATTAACTCTTCTATTTAAGTTTTTAGCCTTACCTATATACAATATTTTTTTATTTTTATCTTTAAAGAAGTAAACACCAGGCTTAATTGGTATTTTTTTTTGAACACCTTTCAACTTAAACTATTTTGAGAAATTTCTATAAGAATACCATTAGTATCTTTAGGGTTCAAAAAAGTAACAAGCTTACCCATAGCTCCTAACCTTGGAGTATCATATATGACTCCTATTTTGTTACTTTTAAAATACAAAATAGCTTCTTTAATATTATCTACCAAAAGACAAATATGATGCACTCCAGTTTTCTGTTTCTTCAAATAATTCGATATAGGAGAATCTTTAGATATGGGATTCAAAACTTCAATATTTAAATTTTTAAGACTAAACTTTGAAACTTTAACTTTTTCAGATTCTATTTTTTCTTCCAATACACATTCTAAGCCTATGACATTTTCTAAAAAATAGTTCATTTTTTCAGATGATAATGTAGCGATAGCAATATGGTCTACTTTTAATATCTTAAAATTTCGTTTAATCATGATACTTTTCCAATCAAACTATAATTAGTGCATTTAGATATAGAAACATCATAAAACTCTCCAATATTCAATTTTCTATCAATAACAATAGTGTTATCTATATCTGGGGAATCTCTGAAAGTTCTACCGATAGATTTACCGTCTTCGGTATTGATATCTATAACAACTTCTTGGATAGTACCTACAAGAGATTTATTTTTATTGAAGTTTATATTTTGCTGTATAGACATAAGCTCATCTAATCTTTCTTTTTTTATTTTATAAGGAACGTTATCTTCAAAAGCATCGGCACCATGTGTTCCTTGTTCTTCAGAATACACGAAAACTCCAAGCCTATCAAATTCAACATCTTTAATAAAATTGCAAAGCTTCAAAAAATCATCATCATTTTCATTGGGAAAACCTACAATCATAGATGTTCTAATTGCAATATCAGGGTTAATTTTCCTTATTTTATCTATCTTTCTTTTAATCCCATCTATCTTTAGCCCTCTGCGCATATCTCTAAGAACATCATTAGATGCATGTTGAATAGGCATATCGATATATGGAGTTAACTTATCTAAATTTTTAAAGCAATTAATAAGTTTGTCTTGTAGGTGAGCCGGATGAGAATAATGTAATCTTATCCATTTTAAATCCTCTATTTCATTTAGACTATATAATAAATCAGAGAGAGCAACCTTAGGCCTTAAGTCCCAACCATATGCAGTAGAATCTTGCGCTATCACCAATAGCTCTTTAACTCCATTCGCCACCATCCTTTTTGCTTCTTGAACATTCCACTCTATAGGCTGGCTTTTCTGAAGACCTCTCATTAAAGGAATAGAGCAAAATGAACAACCGTTATCACAACCTTCTGAAATTTTCAAATATCCATAATGAGAAGGAGTTAGTAGCATCCTTTTGAAGTCAGGGTCATAATCTGCATATTCATTTGCACATATATACTCAATTATTTTAGAGGTTTCATCTGTCCCAAAATAACAATCAACATACTTAAGTTCTTTTTTAAGATCTTTAGCAAAACGTTCAGACATACAACCAGCAACTATAAGAGATTCAATTTTATTAGCTTTTCTTAATTCTTCTACATCTAATATATAATCTATGCTCTCTTCTCTTGCTGAATCTAAAAAACCGCATGTATTGACAATCACATAATCAGCATCTACGGGCTCATCTACTATTATGAAATCATTCTTTTTTAAACCGCCTAAAATGAGCTCAGAATCATAAATATTTTTAGAGCAGCCTAAAGTAATAATATTAATTTTTTTCATCATAAAGACCTAAAAGACCATCTAAATATCTATCAAAATCGAAAGGAATTAAATCATTAATATTTTCTCCAACACCTATAAACTTAAAAGGAATTTTGTATTTTTTTATGGCAGGCAAGATAACCCCTCCTTTAGATGAACCATCCATTTTATTAATAATAATACCACATAATTTAAGATAATTAGCGAAAACACCTATTTGATTAGCAGAGTTTTGTCCTGTTATAGCATCAATTGCAATCCAATTGGCATAATTATTTGAAAATTTTGAAATAACAGACTCCATTTTTTTTAGTTCTTGCATTAAATTTAAAGAAGTATGAAGTCTTCCTGCTGTATCTATTATAACTTTATCTGTATCATCTAAATTTATAGATGATAAAGACTCATATAAGAGAGAGGAAGGGTTTTTTGCATTTTTAGAAACAATACAATCTATGCTATTTGAATCACACCAGAATTTTATTTGATTAGAAGCAGCAGATCTATACGTATCAGCCCCAATTACAATTGTCTTCAAGCCTTGATTTTTATAATATTCTGCAATTTTTGCACAACAAGTAGTTTTTCCAACGCCATTAACTCCCACAACTTGGATTATTTTAGAATTCTCTTTTTCATCAATATCTATGTTTATCAATGATTTTATTTTCTGTTTAACCAAATTTAAAGGGAGAGCATTTTTATCTGACATTTTTTTTATACTATTTACAACTTCATCAGTAACTTCAAGGCCTACATCTGAAGATAATAATAATGCTTCAAACCCAATTATTGATTTTTCATCTATATACTTTTTACCTGATATAAACGAAAAAGCATTAAGTATTTTTTTCCTGCTCTTAGTTAAACCTTTAAAAGTCTCTTTAATTAGATTTTTCATTTTTAAAATTCCTTGAATATCTAATATAATACTCAAAAAAACTATATAACATAAGAATCATCGATATTGAATAAAAGTACCATTTAAGATATTCAAACTTAATTAAAATAGGATCATATATAAATGTCAAAAGCATTAAAGAAGAAAATGCAACAAACCATTTACCACTATTAATAGAATCAAAACTAAGCCCATGCTTATTCATTAGAAAAACTCCTACAATCCCTATCATCATATCTCTAAAAAAAAGAATAAGAAAATAAATCAAGATTAAAAAGCCATCAATGCCTGCTTTCTGAGTTAAATAAATAATTACAATTAATATGCTAATCTTATCAGCCACAGGATCAATCAATTTTCCAAAATTAGTAACTTTATCAAGCCTTCTAGCTATAAAGCCATCTAGTATATCTGTAGAAATCATTAAAACAATTATAAAGAAGACCACAATTAAATCAACATAATAATACTGAAAGTCTTTGTAATATAGTTCTGAAGGAACTCTATTTAAAAAATATATCAAAGGAAAGCATAAGATTATTCTAGATATTGATATAAAGTTTGGGAAATTAAAAATCATCTTTTTTTTATCACTTATCATTAAAAACCCTATTCATAATAAATGAATTCTTACTATCTCTACAAATCTCATCCATGAATTTATTTGATTTATCTATGTATGAACGCAAAACTGATTTTGTTTTTTTTAATCCATCGTATTTATCAATTTCTTTTTTTATTTCTTTGGTTTTATTTTTTTTTGATAAAGACTTCAATTTATTGATAAATAATAATCTCGATTTTTTATCCATATCATTTAAAGAGTATATATATGGAAGAGTTATCATATTTTTTTTTATATCTAAGTTTGTAGGTTTGCCTAATCTATCTGAAGAACCAACAACATCATCTATATCATCCTTAATTTGATACGCAATTCCAAAATTTTTACCAAATTGTCTTGACTTCTCTATTAATTGATTATCACTTGTAACTGTACGCGCAGACAATTCACATGCAGCCATAAATAAAGACGCTGTTTTATCTTCAATCATCTTAAAATACACATCTTCATCCATATATCGAGATTTTGATTTCTCAATCTGAAGAATTTCTCCACGACTAAGACTAGTAGCTGCTGCTGATAGAATCTGAATTGATTTAAAATCCTTTAAATCAATAATTGATGACAAGGCTTTAGAAAACAAATAATCACCTACTAAAATTGATGTTTTATTTTTCCAGATTTTACCAATAGTTGGCCAACCTCTCCTTAATTCTGATTCATCAACTATATCATCATGAATAAGGGTAGCTACATGAATCATTTCAACAAGACATGCTACAACATAAGTTTTATCATTTACTTTGCCTCCTAAAGATTTAGCTATTTGAAAAACTAATGCTGGACGTAGCATTTTACCTTTATGTTTAGACAAATATTTAACTACAACATCAATCAGCCTTACATCTGATGATGTATACTTATCATACTTAACCTCAAATTCTTTAAATTCTTTGATTAAAATATCGTTAAACATATACCTATCTCTTATTAAAAAATCTCATTATAAAAATACAAACTTCGTATAAAAGAATCATTATAGAGGCTAATATTATTTGACTAACTACATCAGGAGGACTTATAAAAGCAGCAAATATAAAAAAACTTAAAACTGCATATCTTCTTTTTTCAGCCATCTGTGATGCCGTTAATATTTTCAATCTTGATAAAAAAACTACAATTATAGGGCCTTGAAAAACAACGCCTGCAAAAAACATTATAGATGTAAAAAAGGATATCAAGCTATTAATACTTAAAATCATAGTAATTCCTTGATTTTGATCATTAAAAGATGTGAAAAATGAAACACTAAGAGGAATAATGGTAGAATAAGATAAGTAAACTCCAACTACAAACAAGATGATACTGAAAAAAAGAGCTGACAATAAACTTAAAAAATTAATCTTTCCAACAGCAGGATATACAAACCGAAAAATATTATAAAGTATAACTGGAACAGAAAAAAACAATCCACAAAAAAATGAAACTTGAATATTTAAAAAAAAGGGAGAAGTAAGACTAGTAAAAACTTCACTTATATTGCTCAGATTTTCTGACCGAATAGGCTCTAATATAAAGTTATAGATTTGATCTGCAAAAAAATAAAAAAAAGAAGAAAAAAAAACTATAGATATGATGCAAAAAATTATACGAATCCTTAATTCATCAAGATGCTCCCAAAATGTCATTTTATTGCTATTTTTCATCTAAATATTTGATTTTTTCAAAAAGACTATATACTGAAATTCTATCAACATCATCTTTCGAAAGTTCATCTTCAATTAATTGCTCTCTTTCATTGTTAAAAAAACTATCTAAAAGATATTCTTGCGCTAAATTTTTCAATTTAGAAATATACCTACTTTTTACTTTATTCTTCAGATCATTATTAGAAGATAGAAATTTATAATGACCTTCTATTTCTAAAAGTAATTTATTAATACCTAAATCTTTTATTCCAACTGTATTAATAATGGGTGCAGTCCATATTTTACTGCTTATGTCAAATATCTGCTGAAGCGATATTTTTAATCTATCAGCTCCATCACGGTCAGATTTGTTGATTGCAATAACATCACAACATTCTAGTAATCCTGACTTCATCATTTGTATTTCATCTCCTGACTCTGGAGTCAAGCATAATAGTAGGGTATCGCATATATCAACGATATCTAATTCTATTTGCCCGACCCCTACAGTTTCGTACACAATAACATCAAAACCAAAAGATTCGTACAAACTTTCTACATTTAATATACTTTGAGATAAACCGCCAAGGCTACCACGAGAAGAAAAACTTCTAATAAAAACATCTGTAGGGTTTAAATCTTTCATTCTAATTCTGTCACCTAGTATAGCTCCACCCTGAAACGGACTACTAGGATCAACGCAAATCACTCCAACTTTTTTATTTTGTTTGATAATTTTTTTACACAAAGCATTAGTTAAGGTGCTCTTTCCAGACCCAGGAGGCCCTGTGATTCCAATTTTATGACATTTTTTTTCTGATGGGGAGAGCTCAGATAAAAGCTCCTTATAGCCAGAAGATCTATTTTCGACAATGGTAATAGATTTTGCTAAATCTATAATATTTTTTTTAACTAAACCTGAAATCAAAGATTTTATCAAATTTTAAAGCTAGCCACCAAAAATACGTTTAAAAAACCTATAATCAGAAATTTTCAAAGTATGACCTGTTTTTGTAATGAGCATACGATCTTCAAACATTTTCAGAACTCTAGAAACTGTCTCTCTAGATGTTCCAGCCATGTTAGCAATATCTTGCTGATAGGGAAGATTTTCAATTGTAACCATTCCTTGCTTTATCACCCCCATATCTTCAGCTATATTTAATAAAGAAACACCTATTCTATGCTCTGCATCTGACAAAGAAAGAGCTTCTATTTGTTGGTCGGATTTTCTCAGCCTAACTGCGAGCTCTTCTAATAAATTCATACAAATCTGGAAATTGTTTTTCAAGATATCTAAAAAATCTTCCCTATTTATCGTTATTAGCTCACACTTCTCCTGCGCTAAAGCATTAGCGGACCTTGACTTACCATCTAAAATAGCCATTTCTCCAAAAAAATCACCAACACCTAAAAGAGCTAATATGACCTCTTTACCTTCATCATTAACTCTAGTTATTTTAACGGTACCTTTTTTTACAATAAAAAGCTTGTCTCCATATTCTTCTTCAAGGATTATCATACTATTTTTAGGATAATTTTTTGTTTTACACAAAGAGGTTATTTTATCAATTTGATCAGACGAAACATCGTAAAAAATATTTATTGACTCTAAAAAATCTTTCATTCTAAAACCTCTTTTTGTGTAAATGGGTACTGAAAATTAGTCTTATTATGTATATAAAACAATTAAAATACTTAAAATTATATTTGAATCTATAATAATATATAAATAAATTAGTGAACATTTTAAAAAGGAATATAAATGTCTGCTAAAGGTTCAGAATTAAAACGAGTTCGTCAATCGATAAAACGTAGAGATAGAAATAAACACTATAAATCTCTGCTAAGCTCTACCGTAAAAAAAGTTTTATCAATTAACAAGAAAGAAGATGCTTTAGAAGCATTTAGTCAAGCTTCTAAAACTATAGATAAAATTGCCGCAAAAGGCATCATACATAAAAATAAAGCTTCCAATAAAAAATCTAAACTAAGATCTTACATCAACAGCTTGTAATTTTACTTTAAAAAAAATTATATAGGTTTTTTATAGTTAGGAGATTCTTTTGTTATGCTTACATCATGAGGGTGGCTTTCAACTATACCGGCCTTAGTTATCTTTTTAAATACAGCTTTTGAGTGAAAATCTTTTATATTTTTTGCACCACAGTACCCCATAGATGACTTTAGTCCTCCCGATAACTGAAAAATAATATCTTTTAAAGATCCTTTCTGTGGCACCATGCCCTCAATTCCCTCGGGAACAAATTTTTTATTTTTAAACTGAAAATATCTGTCGCCACCGCCATTTTTCATTGCACCTATGGAGCCCATTCCTCTATATTTTTTAAATGTCCTTCCTTCCCAAAGAACTATTTCACCAGGACTCTCATCTGCACCAGCAAACATACTTCCTAACATGACTGAGTCAGAGCCAGCTCCAAGAGATTTAGCAATATCTCCAGAATACCTCATTCCTCCATCAGATATTAAGGGAACTCCATATTTAGTAGACGCATCTTTGCAATCAAGTACTGCAGAAAGCTGAGGAACTCCAACACCTGCAATAATTCTTGTAGTACATATTGACCCAGCCCCAATACCAACCTTAACAGCATCTGCACCAGCTTTACATAGCGACTCGAAAGCTTCTTTTGTTGCAACATTACCAACAACAATCTCTAAATCAGGATATTTACTTTTAATCTTATCAATCATAGAAATAACAATTTTTGTATGTGCATGAGCTGTATCTATAAATAAAAGATCAACATTAACTTCTTTAAGGGCTTCAATTCTCTTTATTGTATCGCTAGATACACCTATTGCAGCTCCTACCAAAAGCCGGCCATACCTATCTATTGAAGCATTAGGGTAATTTTGTTTTTTTAAAATATCTTTAACTGTTATTAAACCGCAAAGCTTGCCTTTATCTATAACAAGCAGTTTTTCTATTCTATGTTCCTGCAATTTTTTCTTAGCTAAATCTAAAGATGTTTTTTTAGAAACTGAAATTAAATTCTTTTTTGTCATTCTGTCTGACACCTTCAAATCTAAATTAGTCTCAAACCTAATATCTCTATTAGTTAAGATACCTACTACTTTTCCCTTTTTCACAACAGGAACACCTGAAATTTTATATTGAGCCATAATATTCATTGCATCTTTTATTTTTTTAGTAGGAGATATTGTTATAGGGTCTAAGATCATTCCACTTTCAGATCTTTTAACTTTATCAACTTCTAATGCCTGCTGTTTAGGCGTTAAATTTTTATGGATGACTCCTAAACCTCCAAGCCTTGCAATTGATATAGCCATCTCGCTTTCAGTAACAGTGTCCATAGCTGCGCTTATAAAGGGTATGTTAAGATTTATTCTTTTAGTTAAATTAGTAGATAAAGAGACATCAGATGGAAGAACCTCAGAATACTGAGGACAAAGAAGAACATCGTCAAAAGTCAGGTTTTCTTGTGTGTTGATTTTATTCATGTAAAATAAACTCTATTTTACGGAATAATATAAGCACAATATACTTATTATTACATTAATTCTTGTAAAAAAAGCCAACTTTCTCAACAACACTATCCACAATTTCAGAGCTTTTTACTAATTTCTTCATTCTATTGTGATCTTTGTATAAAGGTCTGTCTTCATCTAAGAAGTCTACGTACTTACGTATCACTTCTTTTGCTATTAAGACGCCCTTTCCAAGCTTATGATTCCTAAAATCCAAAGCTTGAGAAGCAGCCATCATTTCAATTCCAATAACACCATAGGCATTATCTAAAATCTGAATATTTTTTAATGCAGTATTCATTCCCATAGATACAAAATCTTCCTGGTCTGCAGCTGCTGGAATAGATTGAATTGATGCTGGAGCTGAAAGAATTTTTTGCTCTACAATCAATGTATCCGCAGTATACTGACTGAGCATCATACCTGAGAACATACCTGCTCCTTTAGTCAAAAAAGGAGGAAGCCCAACACTTAGAGCAGGATTATTAAGCCTATTTAATCTTCTTTCAGACAAAACAGATATCATAGTTACAGCAGCTCCGACCATATCCATAGGTAGAGAAACTGGAGTTCCTTGAAAATTAGCACCAGAAAGTTGAAGATTATCTTCTGGTATAAAAATAGGATTATCCCCTACTCCATTTAGCTCAATTTCTATCTGTTTAATCGCGTACTCTAAAGCATCGTGAACTGCACCTATAACTTGTGGAGTAGATCTAAGAGAATACGCATCTTGAACTTTTGTACTTAGATTACCTTCAATTAAGTCACCACCATTTAAGTTTTTCCTTATTGCAAACGCTGTTTTCATAGCTCCTGCAAAACCTCTCTTTTCATGTATTTTTTTATGATAAGGTTTTAAATTTGCTTTTAAAGCATCTAAGCACATAGATGCAGCTAATTCTGCATGCTTTATTAAACTTATTAGATCCGCTGAAAATAAAGCACTAATCGAAGTGAGCATATTAGATCCATTGATAACAGCTAAACCATCTCTAGGTTTTAAGCCTGGAACCTTAATTCCAGCCTTATTCATAGCTTCTTTGCCTTGATATAATACATTTTTATAATAAGCCTTACCTTCCCCTAGCAAGACCAAAGCAATTTGAGCCATAGGGGCTAAATCGCCACATGCACCGACAGAACCTTTTTCACAAACATATGGAGTAACTCCTTTATTAAGCATTTCTAATAATGTACTAGTTATAGTTAACCTGCAGCCAGAATTACCTTTAGCATGAACATTTATTCTACTAGCCATGGCAGCTCTAACATGCTCGATAGGAGCTGCATTTCCTATTCCGGCAGAATGATTATAAATAAGATATTTTTGAAAATTTTCAAGCTCATCATCATTAAGAACAGTTTCAGAAAACTCTCCTATACCTGTATTAATACCGTACACAATTTCTTTTTGCTTTATTTTATCATCAACCATTTTTCTGCAAGTTTTAATTCTATCAATAGCGCCTTTAGAAAGAGCAACCTTCTCATCATATCTCGCAATATTTACCAAATCATGTATTGATAAATTATTTCCATTTAATATTATAGACATAAACGATCTCCTTTTTTAATATGCAGATAAAAACCTAATAACAAAAAAATAAAATATGGCTTTTTACAAGCTGATACTATTAAAATTTCAGGTAAAGTTAAAATGAAATCAACTACTTTTTAGCATATAATTTGCAATTACAACCAATTGCAAATCAAGCATTTAAAAAAACTCTCCTTAACCTAAATATGCTTACAACATTAGACTTCTTAGTGGGACATTAAATTATGCTTAATTACTTTTATCATAATCATTAAAAAAAGATGGGTATTGGGTATTATTTTTAAAGAAATAATAAAATTTTGCTATCCACATCAAAGAAAAGCATGCAATAAAAAAATAAGGAAAAATAACTGAGCTGAGGAAAAACAACAAAATCAAAAAAGATGCTCTATATAGCATACGCAACATTTTTAATTTAAAGTTAAAAAATATAGCGATGTAAATAGGAGAGGCACATAGAACAGTTGAAACAAGTAACGCATTACTTGTATTGGATATGATTACAAAAACAACAATAAGCAAAAACTTTAAGGAGGTTAAGCATAAAGTATAAAATAGATCCTTATAAGCTAAATCAGAGTGATTGCATGTTTTATAAATACATCCAATATTATAAAAGTAAACTATGAAAGCAAAGATTTCAAGAAAAAGAAGATTTGAAAAATAGGTGATAATAAAAATTAGAAGAATAATACTTGAATCACGTAAACCATTTAATAATGTAGACCTTCTTATAAATAATTTTTTTTCAACTAACTTAATTGAGACATTTAATTCAGCAAAATACGAGTAGATTGAAAAACAAAAAATGAAAAAAAGTGAAATAAAAACCCCTGAAACAGTAATCTCATCCATCCATACGTAATCTAAATTTAAGCAATAGAATATGGATAAACATAAAGATAAAAGAAAAACAACCTTGGACGGTTTTATGATTCTTACAAAATCAATATATTTGATTAATAAGTCGACTAATTTAAATGACTTAAATTTATCTAAAAAATAGATACTTTTCATTTACCTTTTCTTATAGATTCTAAATTCTTTAAATAATCCATATTTATGCTTTTAGTTAAATAGTTTCCAGTAAAGCATGAACTATCAAAACTTTTAATTTCTTTGTTAAATTTCATGACAGATTTCTCAAGATCTTCTATGTCTTGATAAATAAGTTTATCCGCACCAATTAATTCACAAATTTGCTCTGTTGTTCTATTATAAGCAATTAACTCACCCACATAAGGCATATCAATACCATAAACATTAGGGTGCCTTATAGCTGGGGAAGCGCTAGCAAAATATATTTTTTTAGCACCTGCATCTTTTGCCATCTGAACTATCTCCTTACTTGTATTTCCTCTAACAATAGAATCATCTATAAGCAGAACATTCTTATTTTTAAACTCCAGATTTATAGTATTAAGCTTTTGCTTAACAGACTTTCTCCTTATCTTCTGACCTGGCATAATAAAAGTTCTGCCTATATACCTATTCTTAACAAAGCCTTCTCTCAATTCTTTTTCAAGAATGATACTTATAGGAAGTGCACTATTTCTACTTGTATCTGGTATGGGAATAACTACGTCTATATCTTCTAACTCTTGACCAGATAAAACTTTCTTAATCTTAAATGCTAATTTTTTACCCATTTCCAATCTACTTTGATAAACATTAACTTTATCAATAGTACTATCAGGCCTAGCCAAATAAACATACTCAAAAATACATGGATTTAATTTTCCTGTTTTAAAATCTGACTTATAAACGCCACCAGAATCCTCAAATACAACACTTTGGCCTGGTTTTATATCGCAAGGATTATAGTATCCTAAGCAATCTAAGGCCACACTTTCAGAAGCTACCATATATTGTTTTTCACCTTTTTTACCATAAATAAGAGGCCTTATTCCATTCGGATCCCTAAAAGCAACTAACCCATACCCTAAAACCATAAGCACAACAGCATATGCGCCTTCAACTTTAGAATGAAGCAAAGAAATAGCTTTAAAAATCTTATCACTATTTAAATCTTTTTTGCTTTTACATTCAATAGATAAACATTCTGCAAAAACATTTAGCAATAGCTCGGAGTCTGATGAGCTATTAATATGTCTTTTACTATTTATAACAAAATCTTCTTTTAAACTTAATGTATTCACTAAATTTCCATTATGGACCAAAGAAATCCCAAATGGAGAATTAACATAAAATGGCTGAGCTTCATTATTATGTATTTTTCCTGCAGTAGGATATCTTGTATGACCTAAACCATAAGTTCCTCCCATCAATTTACTAATAACATCATCGCTAAAAACATCTCTCACAAGGCCAGAGTCCTTGTATGTTTTTAAAAATCCATCTTTATCACATACAGCCATTCCTGCAGCATCTTGACCTCTATGCTGCAATACAGTAAGAGCATTATAAATTGTTAGGCATGAGTTATCCTTTTCTCCAATCACTCCTATTATTGCACACATTTTTTAAAAATTACTCCTATTTTCATATTCTTCTAAATTTGTAAATGTATCTAATTCAGAATCAATATAGGCATCAATTATATTTACAGTATATACTAATAAGCTTATCCACATATATAAATTTCTTTTATTTATATCAATATTATAATAATGTTTAACTAAAGATAGCAAATATACTTCAGAACTTAAAAAGAGAGTACCTTTTAAATACTTTTTATTATAAAATTGACCCAATCCAGGTACTATACTTAACTTCAATGCAGTGAGGGCATTCTTTTCTTGGCTCGTATTCATTTTTTTTTCAGCAGCAAAAGGAAAAGCTAAAAGCACAATCAGCATTACAGTTTTAATTTGTATATTCATCTTAAATATCCAACAGCATCTATCTCTACACATGCTTTTTGAGGTAAATCAGAAACTTCTACTGTAGATCTCGCAGGCAATTTGTTCATTTTAAATATACTTGTAAACAATTTATTCAAAACACTAAAATCATTTAAATTTTTTAAATATACATTTATTTTTACTACATTTTTCATAGAGCTTCCAGCAGCTAACAATACATTTTCTAAATTAATCAATACTTGAATCGCCTCTTTTTCAAAGCCACCTTTAACAAGAACCCCATTTTTCGGACAAAGGCCTATTTGTCCTGATGTAAAAACAAGTTTATCAATTTTAACAGCCTGAGAATATGTACCTATAGCAGCTGGAGCTTTTTTTGTATTTATAATTTTCATTACTCAATCTCCATTAAATTTAAATTAAAGTTACTACATAGCTTTCTATTAATATCTACATTTAAAACATCAACTTTAAATTCGCCTGTAACAGATATTTTGGCATCAAATAGATGGCCTCCGATTGCTTTAAAATCTGAAGAAGACAAAGTTACATGGCTATGAATAAAATGACTAGCATCTAATAGCAAAATATTTCCTGAAAAACTTACTAATTCAAAATAATCACAGAACTTTTTTCTGCTATATTTTTTATTTTTTAGATTGTAATAGGCTAAATCCACATCACATACAGCCCCCAGCCCAGAAACCCATCCACACTTCAATCCTTCTCTATTAAATACCTCTATAACAGATTTATTGACATACTCATCTTTGTCTAATCTAATAATAAGCTTATCGTTGACGACTTTATATTTCATTATTCCAAGATAAATCTAAATCTCGATTAGCCTTAACTTCATTAACTCGTTTAACCGGTGTATTTTTTGGACAAGTAAGAAAATCTTCTAACTTAGAATCTAAATTTTGATCTATATATATCATAAATTTTATAAATTCATCTAACTTTTCTTTAGATTCTGTTTCTGTAGGCTCAATCATAATAGCTTCTTGAACATTAATTGGAAAATATATAGTTGGTGCATGAAAACCATAATCAAGCAAAACTTTTGCTATATCTAAAGCTTTTAATCCTCTCTTTTTTTGATTTAAAGCAGATATAACAAATTCATGCATAGTCCCATCATAAAAAGGAATATTATAATATTCTGAAAGATTTTTTTTTATATAATTAGCATTAATTATTGCATTCTTGCTAATATCTTTCAGATTATCACCGTAGCTTTTAATATAGCAATAAGCTCTTAGAAGAACCCCCACATTTCCATAAAAAGAATGAATTTTTCCTATTGAATGGTGCGATGAATAATCTAAATAATATGAATTATTTGCATTTTTATTAATTATAGGAGACGGCAAAAAATCTTTAAGCTTTTTCGTAACACCGATTGGACCAGCTCCAGGACCTCCGCCACCATGTGGCGTAGAAAAAGTTTTATGAAGATTCATATGGATTATATCAAAACCCATATCTGAAGGCTTGCACAAACCTACCATAGCATTCAAATTGGCTCCATCCATATAGAGCAAACCATCAACCCCATGTATTAATCTTGATATTTCCTTAATATCTTTTTCGAAAACACCAAGTGTATTTGGCTGCGTAAGCATTATTCCTGCAACCTCATCTGTAAGTTTCGATCTAAGATCCTCCATATCTATTGTTCCAAAATTGCTTGTACCTACTTCTAATACCTCGAAGCCAGCTAGAATAACGCTTGCAGGATTAGTACCATGAGCTGTCTCTGGCACAATAATAAATTTTTTATTTTTATTTTTATTTAATTTA
>MDTB01107922.1_pt1 | contig 17698 bp, 18 predicted proteins | sample 811161 | NCBI WGS metagenome assembly MDTB01 (sample SAMN05326650, study PRJNA326480) | marine metagenome | isolation source: seawater | place: Mediterranean Sea | collected 2009
GGCTCGCGGCTCGGAGGTATGGCTGCACGGCGATTTTATCTGCCTCTCGCCTAATTTATTTCTGACAATCCTACACGGCCATGCGTCAAGCACCAGAAAGTCATGCTCGAATATCTCGACCCCGGTGAAGTCCGCCTCGGCAATTGCATCCAGTTTCCCGGGCAAAGCACCACTGATCGAAACCGTTGCAATTGGGGTTTTTACCGCACAATCCTTTTGGGTCAGACGGCCCTTTTTGGGTTAGACGGCCAGAAGTTCTTTCACCTGCTCATCGCTCATCTCACGGCCAAGATAGGCCTCGATCACCGCATGATCATTGCTAACCTCCTGCGGTGTGCCCTCGGCGATCTTCTCGCCGTGATCCAGCACCGAGATCCGGTCGCAGGTGTCCATCACGACCTTCAGAATGTGTTCGACGATCACGATGGTCAGGTCGAACCGCTTTTTCAGGATCATCATGATGCTCATCAAGTTGTCGACATTCACGGGCGACAGGCCGGCGGCGGGTTCATCCAGCAGCAACAGCTTTGGGCGCATAGCAATAGAGCGACCCATTGCCAAGAGGCGCCGCTGACCGATGGACATCTCCGAGGCCGGGATATGGGCGAAATCGGCAAGGCCGATTAACTCTAGGATCTCTATCATCTCTTCTAGGATGCGTTTTTCTTCCGCCGCCACTTGGCCCGTGCCAAAGAGCCCGGCGAATGTGCCATATCTGACGTGGCAGTGATGCCCAATGCGCAGGTTGTCCAGCACAGACATCTCGGTGAACATCCTCAGAAGTTGGAAGGTGCGCGCCACGCCCGCCTCGGCGATGCGGTGCGGCTCCCAATCTGTGATGTCATGACCATCGAAGGTGATGGTGCCGCTGTCGACGGGGTAGATGCTGCTGAGGAGGTTGAAGAAGGTGCTCTTACCCGAGCCGTTCGGGCCGATGACGGCGCGCATCTCGCCCTGTTGCAGCTCAAAGTCGATATTTTTGATTGCGTGCAGGCCGCCAAAATGCTTGTTAAGACCCGAGACGTTCAGAAGCGCATCCATCAGCTTTGCTCCTCATCAGGGAGCCTGCCGACCTCTTCGCGTTTGCGGGCCGCCGTTGCCTCGCGCGCGGCAACGAACCGGCGCGACACGAAATAGCGGTCAATGATGCCGCCTATGCCCTTGGGCATGAAGATCACCGTGCTGACGATCACCAAACCGAACATCAGCAGCTGATAGAAGTAATAGTCCCGGGTAACGTCGACCACGATAGAGACGATGATTGCGCCGATCACACCGCCCCAGATGTGGCCGATCCCGCCGAGGACGACCATCAAAAGGACGACCACCATCTCGATAATCGTGAAGTTATTGGGGTGGATATATCCCGGCAGCATATGTGCCATCAGCGACCCGGCAAGCCCCGCATAGGCCGCGCTGAGCATGAAGGCCAAAAGCTTAAACCGCTTGACGTTGACGCCGGTTGCCGCGGCAGACAGAGGGTCCTCTCGGATCGCCATAAAGGCGCGCCCAGTGGCGGATTTCAGGATGGCAAAGCTGGCATAAACGGCCAGCACCGTCAGAGGCATGACCAGATAGTAATAGGCGCCGTAGTCTCGCAGAACGATGCCAAAGAAACTCGGGGGTTGGACGCCTCCAATCCCGGAAGCCGCGCCCAAATAGTTGGTGATACGAATGAAAATCTCGACCGATTGCGCAAAGGCTAACGTCGCCAAGGCCAGATAGGCCCCCTCCAGGCGGAACGACGGGACCGCGACAATTGCGCCGGTAATGACCGTGACGCAGACGGCCACTGGCATACAGACCCAAAACGGCATCCCGAACTTGGTGGACAGCACCGCCGAGGTAAAGGCCCCGACCGCGGCAAGGGCAACGTGGCCCACTGTGACCTGGCCGGCGAACCCCTTCACCACATTCAAACCCGTCGCCAGGATGATCATGATGCAGATGTGGTTCAACAGGTAGATCTGGTAATTATTCGTTGCGATCCAGGGAAGCGGGATCAGAAGGACCAGACCGACGCACCATGGCGTAATCGGATGAATGCGTGACAGGCGGTGGATACCTGCCATGAAGCTGTCGATGGCTGCGTGCATATTTCTCGAATTTCCCAAGAGCGGGTAAGGTTCCGGGCCAGCGCAGGGCCAGCCCAGAATGAGAGGAATTCTACTCCAGACCGAAGTCGACTGGCATTGTCACGCGGTCAAGGATTCCAACTTCGAAATCCGCGCCGCCCTTCTCGTAGCCAATCAGCACCACTGTGCGGTTGCCGTCTCGGCATTGCGGGGTCGGATCGGCGCAGAAGCTGATCGGGCCAGAGGCGAGGCCCTCGTAGTTCTGCACGCTCGCAATCGCGTCGCGGATCGCAATGCGATCAGCGGTAAGGTCCGCGTCCTGGCCCGAGATTTCGGCATTGTTGAGCGCGATCTCGACGATGCGGATCAGGTCCCAGGCCTGGCTGAAGTCATGGTCGACCTTGTTGATGCCGTAGCGTTCTTTGACCATCGCGTTGAACTTCTTCGCGATGGGCCGGTCGTCGCTGTCGGAATAGGCGGCGGTGTAGAAGACGCCCTTGATCGCGTCACCAGCCATGCCAGGAACTGGCGCATTTGACGCAACCGAGTTTGCGACCCGGCGGACATCCTCGCCGATGCCGACCTCGTAGGACTGCACCAGGGCGCGGGCCATCGGCTCCTGCAGCGACGCGACAAAGATCGCATCAACGTCCAGCGCCTTGATCTTCAGCATGTGGCTGCGGAAGTCGATTTCCTTCTCCTGCACCTGCGCCCAATAGGCAGGCTCGACCCCGAACTGCTGCATCATCTGCTCTTTCAGGCCCTCTGCGTCCGAAACAGCGGCAGCGTCAGAGGCAAAGACATAGGCGACCTTAGTGCCGATGCTATCACCAATATATTTAGCCACGACGCCCTTGTAGTAGCGCGCGGAAATCGGTACGCGGAAAACCCATTCCGAGCCCTTCTGGGTGATCGCATGGTTGGTCGAATGCGGGATGATCTGCGCAACGCCCGCCTGAGCGGTCACGTCCACAATCGGCAGCGACACCGAAGAGCAGGTCGAGCCAATCACGAGATGCACGTTGTCCTGATAGGCGAATTTGTTCGCGTTCGCGACGCCCTTGTCGGACTTGCATTCGTCGTTCAGCAGAGCCAGTTGGATCATATGCCCGTTGATGCCGCCCGCCGCGTTGATCGCGTCGAACTCGTCCTGCATCATCTGGCCGTATTTCTGACCATTCTCCGAGATCATCCGCATGGTCGCGCCGATGCGGATCTCTCCGGCATAGACCGCGGATGCGGCCACCGAGACGGCGACCGCCGCGGCTATTCCAAGTTTGCTTATTACTTTCATTGGTTCCTCCCAGTTTTATGTTTTCGAAGTAGTTATGCTTTGACCTTGGCTAGCTTGCCCATCAGCCCGGTAGGCCGGACCATCAGCACGAAGATCAAAAGCAGGAATGCGTAGATGTCTTTGTGACTCCCCGAGATATAGGCGGCTCCGAGTGTCTCGAAAACACCGACGAGAAGCCCGCCAAAGATGGCCCCCGGCAGCGAGCCGAAGCCCCCGACGACCGCCGCGGCGAAGGCCTTGATCAAGATCAGATAGCCCATCTCGACCTGAACATAGTTGATCGGGCCGATCAGCACGCCGCCCGCCGCCGCCAGCCCGCAGGCCAGCCCAAAGATCAGCGAGATCATCAGCGGCACGTTGATGCCCATCAGATAGGCGATGTCCTTGTTAGCGGCGACCGCCCGGATCGCCAGGCCGACCTTGGTGTGCTTGAGCATCACGTGCAGCGCCGCCATCAGGGTCACCGACACGATCAGGATCCATAGGTAACTGCGAGGAAGGGTGATGTCGCCCACCGCAATTGGCATCCCGAACTGCAGGCCCATGGAGTGGCCCTCGGCCCCCCAGATCAGGAAGGCGATGTTCTGCAGGATGATCGCCATGCCAAAGCCGCAGATAATCATCCCCATGCCCGCAACCGTATAGCCGCCGCCCTGGCTAGTCAGTCGCCGATAAAACACCCGCTCGATCACGACGCCCATGAGCCCGGTGAGGATCATCGCAAGAAAAAGCGTGATCGGATAGGAAACGCCCATGTCCGAATAGAGGACCAGGCCGAAGAACGCCCCGAACATGAAGATCTCGCCATGCGCGAAATGCACGATATCGAGCCCCGAATAGATCAGCGAAATGCCAAGTGCGACAAGGCCATAGACAAGCCCGATCGAGAGCCCGACGACGATGAAATCCATTAGCATCTGATTTTCACCTTACGCATTTTCGACCTCGGCCACGGTGCCGCCCAAATAGGCGTGCCGCACCTTGTCGTCGTGGATCATATCCGCAGATTCGCCCTCGATGTGGATGCGGCCGTCATGGATGACAAAGCCGTAACTCGCCAGTAGCAGCGCCATCCGCACGTTCTGCTCGACGATCAGGATCGTCATGCCCAGCTCTTTGCGGATGCGGTTAATCTGCTTGAAGATGTCCAGCACCACGAGAGGCGCTAGCGCCGCCGAGGGCTCGTCGAGCATAATCATCTTCGGCGCCGCCATCAGTCCGCGACCGATCACCAACATCTGGACCTCACCGCCGGATAGAAGCCCGGACATCTGCTTGCGGCGCTCCTTTAGGATGGGGAAGAAGGTATAGACCTTGTCCAATTCCGCACGCACCGCCGCCTTTTCGCTGCGAGAATAAGCTCCCAGCATCAAGTTTTCTTCGATGGTCATGCCCGGATAGCTGTCCTTGCCCTGAGTGACCTGCACCAACCCGGCGCGCACGATCTCATGCGGGCGTTTGTTGTGGATCGGCTGGCCGTTGAAGGTGATCTCGCCGCTCCAAACGGGAATGATCCCCGAGATGGCCTTTAACAGCGTCGACTTGCCGGTGCCGTTGCCGCCCAGCAGCGCAACTATGTCGCCAGCGTCGACCTTCATGTCGATGCTCCGCAAAATCTTCAGCTTGCCATAGCCGGTCTCAACGCCGCGAATGTCTAGCAATGCTTCCCCCGATGACCGTTTGAGCTGTCAATAGGCGCTAATCTGGGTTCCAGATTGCCCAGGCGTCAATGTGCTGGACGGGGCAGGGCGGCGTTGTTTGCGAAATGTTTCGGTGGTTTTGCGGGAATTTATCGTTTGATGCATCATTTCGGACCGTCGTCATCAAAACTCAGAGCGATTGAGCGGCTCTTTTGATGATTTCAGCGACCAGCTCGTCTGGCGGCACACACCACCACCGCGCATTCGACAGGATTTCGACCTCGATCGGGCCGGTGAACCCCACAGCCTCAAACGCCGTTCGGATGGCGCGATTGTCGATCAAACCATCTCCAGGAATGCCACGATCGAGGCGCACGTCCTTGGTCTCGACCAGCCAATCCGACACATGAAAATGCCGCAGGCGCGGTGCGGCACGCTGGATGTCCCATGATAGATTGAGATCCCACCACAGCGCGTATGTATCCAGCGCCAGGCCCGTCGCGTCATCCGCACCCAGCTCGTCCAGGAAATCGCAGCCCGCCGCCAGGGTCGAGAGCACCGAGCGGAAGCCGCAGACCATCGGATGCAGAGGCTCAAGCACAAGGCGCACGCCTGCGGCCCGCGCTGCTGGCAGAACCTGGTGGAAGCCGTCCATGGCCCGCGCACGCGCCGCCATAAGATCGGTGTCGCCGTCGTCCAAACCGCCTGTTAGCATCAGCAGGCTTTCGATGCCAAGCTCGGCGCAGGCGTCGATGCGGCGGTGGGTTAGCTCGATCTGCTCCGCTCGCCGCGTCAGATCCCGCGTGGACATGGTGCCGCCAATGCACAGCGCGACCGGCTTGATGCCGGTGGCGCTCAGCGCGCGACGGGCAGCAACGACACCAACCTCGTCCAGTTTCTCATGCCAAATCGCTGTCATGGGGATATGGTGGCGGACCAGACATTCCAGGCTTTCCGCGAACCCGCATTGCATCAGGGTCAGTTGGTGGATGCACAGGCGCTCTATTGGCACGCCCCACATTAATACGTCGCCCGCCCGCCGGTGACGTCAAAGACCTGCCCAGTGGTAAAGGAGCATTCCGCGCTGCTGATCCAAGCGACCATATTGGCCACTTCAGTCGGCGTGCAGAACCGCTCCATCGGGATTTGCCCGCGCTTATCGGCGATGTAGTCGGCACTCATGCCGGTCAAAAGATCGGTTTCCGTCATCACGGGGGCAACGCAATTCACCGTTACTTCAGAGGGCAATAGCTCTCGCGCCAGACCTTTGACGTAACCGATCACGCCGGACTTTGCCGCACCATAGGCGCAAGCACCGGGGTTGCCCTCTTTGCCCGCCACCGACGAGATCATAACGACTCGCCCAGTGCCGCGCGCGCGCATGTCCGGCAGGACCGCGCGCGTCGACAGAAAAACGCCAGTCAGGTCCACATCGATCACGTTCTGCCATTCGTCCAGCGTATAATCCCATGCCGGTTTGGTTGGCCCGTTGATCCCAGCATTCGCGATCAGGATATCGACGTGACCTAGTGCGGCTTGCGAGGCGGCATAGCCAGCGGCAACCGCCGCTTCGTCCGAAACATCGACGTCTGCGAGATGGGTAAAGCAGCTCTCGGACCCTGCCGCGGCAGAACTCAGATCCCAGCCCGAGACCTGCGCACCTAGCTGAGACAACCGCTGAGAGATCGCCAGCCCGATGCCCCGCGCCGCACCCGTCACGATCGCTGTTTTGCCGCTTAGATTATAGCCCATTCCACCGCCCTACCTGTTGGGAACCCATTTCAGGATATGCTGACCGACCGTGGTGAGTTCCCCATCCTGATTGGTGATCCGAATATCCGCTGTCGAGCGTTTCCGCTCGATGTCGATCTCGGTGATCTCGTAGTCCACGGTGATTGTGTCACCCAGGAACACAGGTGCCAGGAACCGAATGTGGTCATAACCAAGTGATACTGCGGTTTCCTCTGCCTCGCGCGTGTGGGCGACGGCCATGGTCGAGGCCGTCGACATAAAGCCGATCATCAGCGCACCGTGGGCCATCAGGCGGCCATAGCTGGATTTCTCCATATAGGCTTTGTTGACGTGGTTTGGCGACAGGTCCCCGGTGATGCCCGCGAATAAGTAGACGTCGCTTTCCGAAACGGTCTTGGAAAAGCTGACCTTGGCGCCGATCTCGACATGGAATTCTGACATTTCTCTCCCTCGGGCTTACGCGTTTTCGCGCAGGTTGATGTGTCGCCCCTCGGCGGCGGATTGCAGCACTGCGAGCGTGGCTTTCAACGTGTCGGTGGCGTCGCGGGCGGTGATCCTGGGGGCGGTGTCGCCGCGGATCACTTCGGCGAAATGCTCAATCTGGCGGACGAACGCATCGCCCAGTTCGAACGGCATGTCGCGGGCGGTTTTGGGGGTGACCCAGCTCTCTAGCCCGTCGGAGGTCCAATGTCGCAGGTTCGGAAACTCCAGCGCGCCCTTGGTGCCAGCGAAAGTCAGGCAATTCTGGCCATTCTTTGGAAATGCGGGGTTCTCGCCGGTGGCCATTTCCCAGGCCCAGGGCGAATCCGCTTGATCGGACAGGATGAAGGACCCCAAAGCCCCGTTTTCGAAACGCAGCGCGCAGGCGGCGACGTCTTCCTTCTCAAACCCCTGCACAGGATTGCCAGCCAAAGCCGTGACCGCTTCAACCTCACCAACGATGAAGCGCATATAGTCCATCTCGTGGATCAGGTTCGTCAGCACAGGCCCCGCGCGCCACCCCTTGCGCCAGTCGGGCTCGTAGTAAGGGTGGGGCTTGCGAACCGACCATTGCCCCGACACCGTGACCAATTGACCAAGCGCGCCGCCGCGCACCAGATCGCGCGCGGCCGCGACCTGAGCGTAGTAGCGCCGGTGATGGCCGACCAGCACGTGCAGGCCCCGCGTCTCCGAGGCGTAGATCACGGCGTCGGCCTCTTCCAGGGTCGCGGTGATCGGTTTCTCCACCAGTAGGTGGCATCCGGCGTCCAGTGCGCAGAGCGATGGTTGCAGATGATGCTCGGTCGGGGTCGCAACGATGACGCCTTTGGGCGAGGTCGCGGCCAGCATGTCCTCAGCGAATTCAAAATGCGGAACGTTGGCCTCTTGTGCCAGCGCGGCGGCGTTTGGCATGGGATCGACAATCGCTACGAGTTCGGCGGCATCCGTTTCAGAAATGGCCTTCAGATGGCGCTTGCCGATCATGCCGGCACCGATAAGGGCAAGTGGCTCAGGCATAGGCCACCTTTGTTTGGTCGATGAAGAATGCCGCACTCATCCGGCGCGGAGGAGCCAAGATGATCGGTGCGAAGGTCATCTTTTCAAGGACATCGCGATCCAGATCAATTCCGGGCGCGATTTCCGTCAGATGTACTCCGTCGGGCTTCAGCTCGAACACACAACGCTCGGTGACATAAAGAACCTTCTGCCCCTGCGCCTGCGCCTGTACGCCCGAGAATGTGATCTGCTCGACGCGGGACACCAGCTTGCAAACCTTGCCGTGGCGATCAATCTGCAACGTGCCGTCGCCGCTGGAAATCCGCGCGCCCTTCGCATCGAACGTGCCGCAAAACACCACCGTCCGTGCGTTTTGGGCGATGTCGATGAACCCGCCCGGGCCAACCGTCAGCCCTCCGAGCTTCGAGACATTGACGTTGCCCTCGGCATCGATCTCTCCAAAGCCGAGAAAGACAATGTCCAGCCCACCACCGGAGTAGAAATCAAACTGCGACGGCCCATCAATCATGCAGCTTGGATTGCGCGCATAGCCAAACAAGGTGCCGGTCTGCAACGTGCCGCCATAAGTGCCGTGCTCGATGGTCTGGTAATAGCGATCCTGCTCGCCCCGGCTGGCGATAATGCTGGCGACCTCGTCGGGAATGCCGAAGCCGAAATTGATAACCGAACCTTCGCGCAGCTCCTCATAGGCGCGCCGCGCGACAATCTGCCGGATCGAGAAGTCTGGCGCGGGCGGCGGGGCCTCGGCGCTGCGCTGCTCGCCAGAGATGGCAGGATCATAGACCAGGTCATAGCCCTGCCGCTGCTCCGGATCGACCACAATTGCATCGACAAGCGCGGCGGGGATGCGCACCGATCTGGCCCCAAGCGCATTCCGTGGAACCCGCTCGCGCACCTGGAAGATCACCTTGCCGGCGGAATTGTGCACTGCTGCGGCCATCGCGTAGATGTCCACATTCGCCGGTTCCTGGTCGAGGCTTATATTGCCGTCCTCGTCCGCAATCGAGCCCTTCAGCAAGGCAACATGAATGGGATAGGGCAGGTAGCGCAGATAGGTTTTGCCGTCAATCTCGATGCGTTCGACCAGGTCTTCCTTGGCCGCGGCGTTCAGCTTGCCCCCGTCCAGGACGGGGTCGACAAAGGTGCCAAGGCCGACATGGGTGATCAGGCCAGGGCGCTTGGCCGCCGTCTCGCGCAGAAGCTGCATGGTGACGCCAGACGGCATCACATAGGCCTCGATCTGCTCCTGGCGCGCCATTTCCTGCATGCGAGGCGACCAGACCCAATGCCCGCCGATCACCCGCTTCACCATGCCGACATGGGCGAACCGGTTTACCCCGCGTTTGTCACGGTCGCCCACACCCAAGGCGTGCACAACCGTTAGGTCGCGCGGGTGGCCTCCGTCCAGGAAACTCCGTTCGACCGCCTCATGAAGCAGGCTTGCCTCGACCAAACCGCCGCCGCCGCCGATCAGGCCCACGGTGGCGCCATCGGGGATCAGCTTTGCAACCTGTTCGATATTAAGGAACTTGGATTTCATGGGTCAAGCCGGGATTTTATAGCTGTCATCCCCATCTAGCAGGCGGCGGGCGATGACGTTTCGGTGGATTTCTGAGGTGCCGTCGAAGATGCGATAGATGCGGGCGTCGCGGTAATAGCGCTCGACGCCCATGTCCTTGCTGAAGCCCAAACCGCCAAAGATCTGCACCACGCGGTCGGCGACGCGGCCCATCATTTCTGAGGACTGCAGCTTCACAGCGGAAATCTGGGTTCTGGCCGGATGGCCCTGATCCAGCATCCAGGCGGCCTGCCAGAGGGCCAGGCGCGTTGCGTTGATCTCAACCGCGCTGTCGGCAAGCATCTGTCCGATGGACTGAAAGGCACCAATCGGCTGGCCAAATTGCTGCCGGTTGCCGGCGTGGTCCACCGCCATCTCTAAAAGTAGTGTCGCCTTGCCAACGGCCCGCGCGGCGACTTGGGCCAGGCGCACCCGCCCCAGAGTTTCAAGTGCCAGCTTCAGGCCCTGGCCCTCGGTGCCCAGCAGGTTCTCAGGCCCAAGTGCCACATTGTCAAAGGTCAGCCCGGCATGGGTGGTGCCGCGCAACCCCATCATGGGTTGGTCCGGGCCGACGGTCACGCCGGCTGCATCGCGGTCGACAATGAAGGTCGTAATGCCCCGCGCCCCGATGTTCGGATCCGTCACCGCCGTGATCACATAAAAATCAGAATAAAGCGCGTCTGAGATGAACTGCTTTTGCCCCGACAGCACCCAGCCATCGCCGCTGCGCACCGCACGCGTGCGGATCGCGGCGGCGTCTGAACCCGCCTCGGCCTCGGTTAAGGCCACCGAAAACACCCGCTCGCCCCGGATCGCCGGGATCAACCAACGATCCATCTGCGCCAGAGTTCCCGCCAGAAGGATCTCGTAGACATTGCCAAAGGCGCGCCGCACCAGGATATCGGTGGTGCGACCGAACTCCTCTTCGACCAGCATCCAATCCACGGCAGACAAACCGCCGCCGCCCAACGCCTCGGGCATGTTCATCGCATAGAGTCCCAGCACGCGGGATTTGGCCTTGATCGCCTCCGCCACATCAGGCGCGAGCATGCCGCTGTCCTCGACACCCTGCTCCAACGGGCGCAGCTCGGCGTCGACAAATCGTCGAACGGTGTTGATTAGCATGCGTTGCTCGGCGCTGAGGGCGAAGTCCATCAATAGTACCCCTTTGCGCCACCGCCGTCGCAGGCGATGCAGGTGCCGTGGATGTGGCGCGCTGCGGGCGAACAGAGAAACCCAACCAGCGCGGCCACATCCTCGGGCTGGCCCAAACGGCGGATGCCCTCAGCAGCGATCGACTCAGTCTCGATCTGATCCCGCGTTTTGTCCTGCTGCGCGGCCCGATCCGCAAAGATGCCCTCCAGCCGCTCGGTGACCGTTAAGCCGGGGTGCACCCAGTTGACGTTCACGTCGTCCTGCAGCCCCTTATCGGCCAGCGCCTTGGAGAAATTGGCGAGTGCGGAGTTCACCGCACCGCCTACCATGAAGTCCGCCGCCGGGGTGCGGGCAAAGCCGCCGACGATATTGATGACCGTGCCTTGCGCCTCTTTCAGCGCGGGCCATAGAGCGCGCGATAAGCGCACCGCACCATGGAACTTTAGCGAGAAGCCATCCAGCATCTCGTCATCAGGTTGATCGGGAAAAATACCGCCCTTGGTGGCACCGGCGGCGTTGATCAGGATGTCGCAGCGCCCGAACCTCTCCAACGCCGCGCTTGCAGACGCTTTGCACCCGTCAAGCGTGCGCAGATCGGCGGCATGTGTGCCCACATCGCCTTCAATACCATCCGCCGCGGCGTGAAGCCGCTCAGCGTTCGAGGCCGCCAGAAAGACCCGCGCGCCATCTTCCGCGAGCCTTCCGGCAATCGCCAGTCCAATCCCTTTCGAGCCACCACTGATAAAGGCCACCTTACCGTCCAACATCATTCAATCCCTCGGTTGCGGGCCTCCAGCCCTTTCACAATGGCGGCCAGCGTTTCCAGCGTCGGCGTTGGTACTCCGATCTTGCGGCCCATTTTGATGACCGAGCCGTAGATAAAATCGACCTCGGTCTCGCGCCCGTTCAACAGATCAACACAAAGCGAGGATTTGTTGTCGCCGGTGCCACCGGGGGCGGTGATCATCTCCAGCCCGGCAATCGCGGCATGGCGGTCAAGCTTGACCCCGCTGGCGGATGCGACCGCATACGCTTCGTCTAGCGCGCGCAGGGCCGTGGCCTTAAGCTCGGGCACTGCCAGAACCTCAACGGAGGTCATGTTCGTCGCCCCAGAGGCCGCGCTCATCGCGATGTTGCCAAGCAGCTTCTTCCAGATATCGCGGGTCACATCCTCGCTGACATGGGTTTCCAGACCCGCCTTGGTCAAAGCCTCTGCGATTGCTGCGGCCCGGTCGCTGGTACCGCCGCCCATCTCCCCAATTGAGGAGGGCACCCGGCTGAAATCGCGGATATGACCCGGCCTCTCAAGAACCGCCGCCATGGCGGTCAGACCACCCAGCACATTGCCAGGACCTACGACCTCGCCAATCACGTTCTCATTGCCAAGCCCGTTCTGGAAACTCAGGCAGAGCGCGCCGCCCTCGACCAAATGCCCAACACCTTGCACGGCGCTGCGCGTGCCTTGGGACTTGCATTGAAATAGGACGAGATCAGCCTGGTCAATGCTGGATGCATCCATGCGCGCATCAACTGAGACGGTCCGTTCGCCGCCAAAGCCAATGATCCGCAGGCCGTGTTGCTGCATCGCCGTTACGTGTTCGGTGCTCGTGTCCACCAGCGTCACCTGCATCCCGCCGGCCTGTAGGATCGACCCAAAAAGCGCGCCCATGCCGCCCGCGCCCACAATCACTACGCTTGATATCTCGGTCATTCGAAGGACACCTCGATCTTGCCCAATGCGCCGAAATCGGCCAACACATGGCTGCCCTGGCCGATAGCCTGCGGCACGCAGGCGGCCCCGGTCGAGACATAGTCGCCCGTTTTCAAGCGATAACCGCGCCCAGCCAGATGCCGCCCCAGATCGCATAACGCCTGTAGCGGCGTGCCGCGCTTGTCGCCCAGGAAATTGTCGGACGGCGCGCCGCCATCCAGCGAGACGCGCACCTGATGGTGCTGAAATTCAAGGGCCCGCCAGTTCTCGACCGGTGCTCCAAAAACGAAGCCAATCCCGCCGCCGTTATCTGCAACAGTCATCAGAGAATTCTGCTCGGCGGTCAGGCCGGTGGCGCTGAAACGGTTGCCGATGAGCTCGATTGCTGGATGGAGCACGGCGATTTCGGCCATCTGCTCTGGGTCATTGATCGCAGCATCGGTGACGTCTTCGTTTAGCCGAAACGCGAACTCCGCCTCGGCCCGCGCGTTCGGGAACATCTTGGTGGGCAATGTAAAACTTTCGCCCTCCCATGTGACAGACCTGAAAATTCGACCGGGAATGACATCGCTATGACCGTCCAATTCGCGCATGACAGCACTGGTCGCGCCGACCTTCCAACCCGATAGGCGGTCTCTGATATGCTCGGCCATCCGGTCGGCCACCAGATACGCCTCGGCTCGGGTCTTGGGGATCTCGCCTGAGTCAAGCTCGGCGAACTGCGTCTGCGCAAGCCATGCTCCCCCCAGCCGGGCGGCCAGGGCTTCAAGCACCACATCGCGCGAGTATGTGCGGGCCAAACGAATCGCCTTCCCTAAAGAGATAAATCTACCAAAGGACAATTCAGATGCGATTGCACTCGGCGCGGGGGCAATTATTGGTTATTTGGGCTGCATTTGTGGAAATACTTGATCCGCACACAGCAATGAGGCATCAAAACCAACAAGATGAGTACACCAAACAAATCCTCAAAGCCGCGCGTTCTCGACATCGCTCTTCAGGCTGGCGTCAGCACATCCACCGTCGACCGGGTGTTGAACGAGCGGCCCGGGGTGCGCCAGAAGACCATCGACAAGGTCCGGAACGCGATGGCGCGTCTGGATATGTCGACCGGGCGACCAACGGTCATTCCCTCGGTCCCGGCAGGGCTGACCCTGGATGTGGTCCTGGCGCAGGGCGCTGGTTTTGCCAATGACGTGCTGGCGCGTGCGCACTCCGATTATTGCAGAAAGGTGGGGCTCAACTACCGCCGCACATTCTCGAAGCGGATGGTGCCGGGCGCTTTGTGCGCGGCCCTGGACGAATGCCTGGAACGCGGAACGGACGGCGTCATCGTGCAGCCGCTCGATCACCCGACTGTCCGGGATGCCGTGGCACGGCTGACGGATGCGGGCGTACCGGTGATCTGCATCCTGACCGACCTGCCGTCCTCGACCCGCTTGGCTTATGTCGGGTTGGACAATCGCGCTGCGGGGCGGGCTGCGGGGCTGTTGCTGGGGCGACTTTGCAATGTCCCCGGGGACGTCGCGCTTTTCACCGCCGGGGGACTTTACCTCAGCCACGAGGAGCGCGAGGCGGGGTTCCGCAGCGTCTTGCGAGACAATTTCCAGCATATCAACATCCTAACGTCGCTGACCGGGGGCGACGACCCGCAGCGGAACTATGAGATGACCCGGGACTTGCTGCGCATGAATGACAAGCTGCGCGCGATCTGCAGCGTTGGCGGTGCGAACCGCGGCATAGAGAAGGCCCTGCTTGAGGCGGGAAAACGGGACGACATCACCTATTGCGCGTTCAACCTGACGCCATTGACCCGTCAGGGCCTGCTGTCGGGCGTATTCGACGTCGTCATCCATCAGGACATGGGCCTGGCCGCCAGAACCTCGATTGACCTGATCGTGCAGCATTTCGAGGGAAAAGTGCCGATTGCCGCCACCATCCCCACGGAATTGATCATGGTGGAGAACCTTCCATAGCGCCCATAATCGGGGTCGAAAGGAGTGAAGACATGCAAAACGTTGGCGTCATCGGAATCGGTGATATGGGATCCGGGTTGGCCAAGAACCTTATGGCCGCCGGTCACACAACCTTTGGGTTCGACGTGGATCCAGCGCGCATGGACGCGTTTGCATCGGCGGGCGGCGTGGCGGTTGCGTCGGCCAGCGAGGTAGGCGCGGCGGCAGAGGTCGTCTTTGTGATGGTCATGACGGGCGCGCAGGCCAAATCCGCCATTCTAGATGCGGGCCTTGCGTCGACCATGGCCCCTGGCGGCAACATAATTGTAACCGCAACGATCCACCCCGATGATATGCGAGAGATTGAAACCAGCCTTGATGGATCAGGGCTGCAACTGGTCGACAGCCCGGTCACCGGCGGTTTTGTCGGCGCTCAGAACGGCACCCTGACGCTGATTGCAGCAGGCAGCAAAGCTGCCCTGACAGCTGCGCGCCCCGCGATGGAGGCAGTCAGCGCAAGAATTCACCGGGTCGGCGACACGATTGGGATGGGGCAGACCGTGAAGGCTTGCCTGCAAATCCTAACGGGTTCGGCGTTTACGGCCGCCTGCGAGGCCTCGGTGCTGGCCGCAAAGAACGGCGTACCGGGCCAGGTGCTGCATGACGTTGTCTGCAGTTCAGCCGCCGGTTCCCTGGTAGCCAATATGGCCCTGCAAAACATCACGGATCGCAAGTTCGAAGGCGCCGGTGCCAGCCTTGAAACAACCTACAAAGACCTCACGATCACGCTGGACCTGGGTCGAGCCTCGGGCGTGCCGCTTTTTACGGCGGGCGCTGCCTTACAGCTGTTTCAGGCCGGAAAGTCGGCATATCCCGGCAGCGACAACTGGGTGATTGCGCGAGTACTGGAGGACATCGCAGGCGCGAGCGACTAAGGCGCGTCAGGTCAGCGGCAGCATGACATGCTCAGCAAAAGCGGGGAGCGAGGTCAGGCGGTCATACCAGGCCCGGACGTTGGCAATGTCGCCATGCGCAACAGGCATCGCCAACCAGCGATAGGCAACACAGCCCAGCGGGATGTCGGCAGCAGTAAAGCTATCGCCCAGGATATAGGCGCGTCCTGCCAGCCTTTTGTCTAACAGCTCAAGTGCCGCGCGCACCACTTCCGCACCGGCGTTAATCTCGGCGTGGTTGCGGTCCGCCTCGGGCGTGCGCACCAACCCCACAAAGGCCGGGCCTAATCCGGGCATGACAACGGTCTGTTGCCAATCCATCCACATCTCCAGCTCAGCGCGGCGTTCAAGGTCGGCTGGCATCAGCCGCCCCATAGCATATTTCGCGGCGAGGTAGCGGATGATGACGTTGGACTCCCAAACATAAAAGCCGTCATCGTCCAGCACCGGCACCGTTCGGCTCGGGTTTAGGTCGCCGAACCAGGGCTCGTCCACGATGCCAAACTGCAATCCAGCGTCCAGCCGCTCGTAGTCAACGCCAACCTCGCCCACTGCCCACATCGCCTTTTGCACGTTCATAGAGTTGTTGCGGCCCCAGATTTTCAGCTTCGTCATTGGTCTACCTCAGATTGGTGCTACTAGGGGTGCGCCCCGCCTATTTGCCGGTCCAAACGGGATCACGCCTTGCCAGAAAGGCCCTTGTCCCTTCCTTTGCGTCTTCGCTGTCCAACATAGTCACAAAAGCGGGATAGTCTGCTGAGAAGGCCTCAGACAGCCCCGCGTGATCCAGCCCGGAAAGTATCATCTGCTTGGTGGCCGAGACCGCCAGGGGCGCGCCCTTGGTGATGTCCTGCGCCCAGTTCAAGGCCTTGTCCTCAGCGTCCGCAAGATCCTTTGCCACGTGGTTGATCACGCCAAAGCCCTTCATCTCTGCCGCGTCAAACAGCCGCCCGGTCAGGGAGATCTCCATCGCCTGCTTCAGCCCGATCTGGCGTGCGAGCCGATGCAGCCCGCCCGACGCAGCAAGCCCGACCCGTGGCTCTGGCAGGCCGAAACGGGCGCTCGGAACGGCGACAGCCATATCCGCCGCCAAAACCAGTTCTAACCCGCCGCCGATGCAATCGCCGTTCACCAGAGCCACCAAGGGTTTGCAAAGATCAAACCGCTGGCACAGACCTCCAAACCCAGTTGACGGAAAACTATCGCCCCCGGTCGCGGCCCGGTCTCTGAGATCAGAGCCCGCGCAGAACGCCCGATCCCCGGCACCGGTCAGGATCGCGACGCGCAAAGCTGGGTCGTTGTGAAACTGGTCAAACGCCTGGTGCAACGCATGATGGCTTTTCGCGTCCAGAGCGTTGCGAGCCCCGGGTCGATTTATACTGATGCGCAGCACTGCGCCCTCGACGGCGACAACAATGGATCGATCGCTGTTGGCCATGCGATTTTGCTGTTCGCTCACACTGAAATCCCAGATGTTAGTTTGCGTGCTGACCCTCCGCCTCAGAGGACCGATTGCGAAAAAGCTACAGCACGGGAAGCGTTCATGTCAATCGCAGGGTAAAAAGGGGACCGTGTCGCGCCGTAAGATCGGTCCATGGCTATAGTGGTTTACCTGCGCCTAGCCTAATGGCGTTTTTGCCATTTTTATCTTTTGCTCTTCCGTCTGCACCAGCGTCCAGCAAAACTTGGGTGTTTTTTTACCTTGATATACCGAGCAGCCATGTGCAACGGCGGCTCTCCATCCTTATCGCGCGCCATGACGTCTGCACCAACTGTTAAAAAAGTTTGGATATTTTCTGCAATTGATCGCGGTCAATGAGGAGGGTGGGTTAAAACAGTTATTGCTTTGTACTGACACACAAACTGAGAACAAAGATGTTAACCAGCAGAAGGCAAATAGTTTTCTCAGCATTTCTCGATCTCAGGATAATCCTACAATTGCAATTCACAATTCAAGTAGCAAATCTAGTGTACGGACGTTAGAACAATATGATTTGGCGGGTTAGGGGTGTCACACCGTCACAGCAGTTTAGGTTAATAAAAAAGCTGTATTCTATACCCAATGACCGAAAAGTGCTGTGACACCTGTGACACCTATTAGAAGGGAA
>MDTB01139005.1_pt1 | contig 17698 bp, 16 predicted proteins | sample 811161 | NCBI WGS metagenome assembly MDTB01 (sample SAMN05326650, study PRJNA326480) | marine metagenome | isolation source: seawater | place: Mediterranean Sea | collected 2009
ATTTTTTAAAAGTTAATTCACTTATTTTTGCATGCCAAACTAATAATCCATCTGCTTGTTCAATTTCTTTTGGAAATTTATTTTCATCCTTTTCATTTAAACAAGTAATTTCTGCACTATCTTTGAAGATTTTTTTTTCAATTACTGGGTCATTAATATAATCAGTTATAAAAATTTTTTTCATTTAATTTTTTTTATATGACTAAATATTTCATGAATAATTCCAGTATCGTTTTGGTAGCAAATAAAGTTGATACCGAGTTTTTTTAGAAACTTAATTTCATTATAATTTCTGGCTATAGAGCCTACTCTAATTTTGTGATTTTTACAGATTTTAACGATTTTTTTTACTGCTTTTATAACTTTTGGATCATGCCATTCAGGTTTCAAATTTAAGGAAGACGTAAAATCATAAAGCCCAAAATAAATTAAAGATATATCTTTAGCAAAATTCAAGCAAATATCTTCCAAGGCTTCTAGTCCTTTAGAGCCTTCTATTAATAAACCAATAAATATTTTTTTATTTATTGTTTTTTTTTTGTTATCCGAGTTGTTATGATTGAAGTCAAAAGCTGCTGTGTAAGGGCTTAATCCTCTATCTCCCTTTGGTTTAAAATATGAGCATGAAACTGCAAATTCAGCGTCCTCATAAGAAGAAATTTGTGGAATTAAAATCCCAGTAGGATTAAGATCTAAACACCTTTGTATCTCAATTTTATTTAAATTACTTACTCTTATAAGGGACATACAGTTTTTTTTAATAATTTTATTTAGAATATTTGTGCCATTAAAGTCGTGAGACCCATGTTCCCTGTCAATAATAAGGTAATCCAAATTTTTAGAGATTATCTCAGTAATATTTGGACAAGTATTCAATGAAAAGGTTCCAATTAAATTTTTTTTATTCATATTTCCAATTATTTTTAAGCCATACCTCTATAGCGGTTTTCTGCCATTCTTCATCTATATCAAATCCGTAAGAGTTTTTTAAAGGGTAGCTTTTTTTCCCCATCCACTGAAAAGGTTGCATGCCCTCACTCATATTCTCAAAAACACGACTTCTTATTACTTGCACACTTAAATCACAAAAATAAACATCTCCTTGGCTAGATCGAATTGAACTAACATTACCAATCAAATTTAAGGGAATAAATGATTCAATTTTATCATTATTAATTTTTCTTGCTCTGGTTGGACTAAACATATTGTATTTACTAACAGAAAAAGCCGAGTCATAAGTTTTATCTTCCGACAATTTTTTTATACCTTCTAAAATTAAATCAATTGAAATAGCTGGATTATTAGCAAAAAGCAAAACTATAATTTCAGGTTTTTTTTTAATTTTTATTATCTCTTTATACGCGTGGACTAAAACATCTTCGGTTAAAGAGTCAGGAGTGGCGAGATTCGGAGGCCTTTTAATGAGATTGGCAGAATATTTAGATCCAATCTTTGAAATAGTTTCACAATCAGTTGAAACAAAAATATTTTTTATGCCTATTTTTGTGGCAGCTTTAAATCCATATTCGCATGATGGCAATCCATTTATATTCATTATATTTTTTCCAGGAAATCCAGTACTTTTTTTCTTTCCTATCAATAATGCAAATATTTTATCTTTATCCATTAATTTTACCTTTTGTTTAAAACAAATTTTGCTATATCCACAACTCTATTACTATAACCCCACTCATTATCATACCAAATGATCATCTTTAATAGATTGGATCCTATAACCTCAGTAAAATTTGCATCGACAATTACTGATTTAGATGTTCCTAGATGGTCTGAGGATACCAAAGGTTCCTCTTGATAACCAAATATACTGTTTTTTGAAGAGGACAACTGTTTAAAGTGATTAGAAACAATTTCTTTTGAAGTTTTAGATTTTAATTTAATAGTAATATCAGATGCACACACAATTGAGGTTGGAACTCTAAAAGACATTCCAGATATCTTACCATCCAAATTTTTTATACATTTTGTCACTGCTTTAACTGCAGTAGTTTTTTTGGGAATTAGATTAGAAATGCTATCTCTCCCTAACGAATAATTTTTCCAATTATGTCCTGGATTTGAAACAGATTTTAACGAACCATCTAATAAATTTTGATATGATAATCTAGGATGTAAAGTAGTAATGTACCCTCTTTCAATTCCAAATTTATTTTCTAATTGACTTAAAACTGGTCCTAGCGCTGAAGCGTCACATATACTCGAACTAATTACATGATGTTTTTTGCTATCATAATTTTTTTCATTAACACCAATTATTAAGGTATAATCTATATTTTTATCTGGGGAGTGAGTGATTAAAACTTTTGACAACTTTTTTCCTAAAATTTTTTTGGAATTCAAAGTATTGTTTTCTACTCCTGAAGCATCAATGACAAGATCTATCTCATGTTTAGACCACGGAACTTCATTGATCAAACTTTTAGAATAAAAGTTAATATTTTTTCTATTTATTGTAATTATATTTTGTTTTTTAAATTCAATGTTATGATTAAATTTTCCATAAATCGTATCGTACTTAAGTAAATACGAAAGATTTTTTGTGTCATTATCGATATCATTTATCGCAGCTACCTCGATATCTTTTGAATTAGATATAATTCTAGTTATGGCTCTTCCAATTCTGCCAAAGCCATTAATGCCAATTTTAATCATTTTTATTTATGTTCAATAGTTGAACGATAAACAAATTTAGAGCAATAATCAATTATAAAATTATTTATATTAATTTCGAATCTAGTAGATTTTTATATGCCTGGTTTATATTTGGGGAGCATATGTGTAATTTTTTACAATTATTTATAAAATACCTAATTTCGCTTAAAAATAATAAATTTCTATGAAATTTGTCATATTTTATTATTTTCATTTTTTTATTACGATAGATTTTAAGTATATTTTTTAAATAGAAAAACTTTATAATCATTTTAGTACCAGAAATTTTTAAAAATCTTTCTTCGTTTTTTTGCAAATAATCCAAGTGAACAAAGCCACTTATATTTTTTTTAAACTCTAACATTATATTTGTAGAAGTTTCTGTTTGAATTTTTAATCCTATTTTATTTTTTATTATTAAGCTTTGTTTAATCTTTCCAAAAAAAAATTGCATTAAATCTATATCATGACTTAATGTTAGCGTGCTTCCTCCACCTTTGATTTTTTGAGCAGCATAACTCTTTTTATAATTTTCATTAGGATGCCAGTTAGGTAAAAATTCTCCCCACTCACAGTAAAAATGATAGATATCTCCGAAACTTTTTTTTAAAATCATTGATTTGATTTTTTTTATAGCTGGATGGAACCTCATCATATATCCAACCATATTAATTAATTTTTTTTTTGTAATAATATTAATCAATTTTTTGACTTTATCTTTTTTATCGCACAGAGGTTTTTCTATAAATAAATGACATCCTTTGCTTGCGCAATAAATAGCTGTATCAATGTGCTTATTTGTTTCATTGGTAATCAATGCAATTTTAAAATTATAATTTCTAAAAGCATCTTGAATTTTTAAAAAAGTTTTAGGTTTGTAACTTCCAATTTTAAGTTTTTTTCTGTTAGTAAAAAAAACTATATTCTTATATCCTAAATTAATAAGATTTTTAGCATGCCTGATGCCGATTGATCCTGCTCCACAAATTAGTATAGTTGATTTTTTATTAATCAAAATATTTGAATTTTCACCTTAAATTTATTAATTATCAAGTTCAACTATTGAACAATAGACAAAATTAATCTATTTTTCAATTATTAAACTAAATGAATCTTTATGAAAAAAGAACGTTTTTGGATTTTCATACCTGCACGATCAGGCTCAAAATCCATTAAAAATAAGAATATAGTTAAAATTCAAGGTAGGCCATTGTTAGCTCATTCTATTTTAATAGCAAAAAAACTTAAATTCATAGGAAAGGTAATTGTCTCGTCAGACTCCAAAAAATATTTAAACATTGCACAAAAATATGGAGCAGATTTTCTTCATTTAAGATCTAAAAATTTATCGTCAGACAAAACAGAGGATATTGCTGTATTTAAAGGGTTTTTAAAAGATATTAAAAAACTTAAATTAAATCCTCCAGATTATTTTATACACTTGAGACCTACTACTCCCTTAAGAAAGACCAATATATTAAGAAAAGGAATTAATTTATTTTTAAAAAATAAAAATAAATATTCAGCTATGAGATCTGTAAGCCCAATGATTTTTCCATCCCAAAAAACATTTAAAATCAGAAAAAAAAAATTATGTTCAGTAGTAAATAACGACTATAATTTAGATAGTCTTAACAAGCCCAGAAACTTTTTTGAAAAATCTTTTATACCTAATGGATATATTGATATTATTAAAACTAAGAATATTAAAAAAAGTATAATTCACGGTAAAAAAGTTTTACCTTTTGTAATTGATCGTTTAGTACCAGACATTGACAATAAAAAAGATTTATTATTCTTAAAATTTTTAATTAAGAATAGAAAAAAATTATATTAATTTTTTTTTTTTAGATATTCAAACAATTTTACTTGATCGCATTTTTCAATACACTTATGTCCTTTTGGGAATTTCCCAGTTATATGCATGTGTCTTAACTTTTGATACTCATCTCCATTCCAAATATCATTAATTGATTTTTCTTTTACGTTGCCTAGAACTATTTCGTCATTTGAAATTTGTGTACAAGGCACTACATTTCCCTCTGCCATGACTGTCGCTGAAGTCCATGGAAATTCACAATATTGTTGAGCATAATGAGAATTATTTTGCATATCTTTATTTTGTTCAAATAACCATCTATTATCCTGACTTTTGATATATGCGAACACATCTTTTCCTTTCCAAAAATTTAAAAATTGATCATGTTTTTTTTTACTTTTCGTGTCGTTATCAATTGCGATCATGCATGGTACTAAAATTGTCTTAAAGCCTCTTTGCTTTTTTATTTCAATAAGCTCGTGAATTTTTTTGATAGACTCGTTATAATTGGCTTTTTTGCCTCTAATTGTTTTAATTTCGTCGTCATCCATTGCATCTAAAGAGAATTTTAAAACTGTTAAACCAGCCTCCATTGCTTTTACTGCTTTTTCAACTGTCATTGTAGCTGGAGTGCATGAGAAATAGGTTGGAATATTTCTTTTTTTACAAGCTTCTAATCTTTTTATTAAATATTTATCTAAAAACGGTTCTCCATAACCATGTAAAATTAAACATCTTGAAACAACAGAGAAATAAAAACCATTTTCTGAAACTTCATTGGGTTTAAATTTTGCATCATTTTCTAACCAATTCCAAAAATCTTTTAAATTTTCAGTTTTATGTACTGAAACCTTATCAAGTAAATTTTCAAAAAGCTTATCATCTATCCAAATATTTTTACGTTTCATATATATTGTTCTAGCGCAAAATACACACTTCATATTACAATAGTTAGTTGTTTCAATATTGAAGATTGTTGGCGTTTTATTTCTTAAAAATTCTAATTCTTTTTCTATTTGACTAACGTCATTGGCAGATAATTTTCCGGAAGTTATATTTTTTTTTACCGAGTAAGATTTTTTATAAAAGCTAATATCAAACATTTTTTATTATAACCAGTATCTCATTTTTTTACTCATTTTTTTTTCTTCCATTAAATATCTTTTTTTACCATCTCCTAGTGTATTTGGAATTTTTCTCAATAAACTGGTCAAACTTTCAATGCCAGACTCAGCTAAAGACGCAGATTGATCAGTACCAAAACTCGTTCTATCAAGAGTAATGTGCCGTTCAATATAATCTGCACCTAAAAAATAAGCTGTTATACTGGGGCTGACACTTTTTTCATGCCCACTATATCCTACTTCACTTTTAAATTTTTTTTTTAATGTTTTAATAAAATTCAAATTTAAAATATTTTCCTCACAAGGATATATGGATACACTATGCATCAGAACAAATTTACATTTATTTTTTTTAAATATTTTTACAGCTTTTTCAACATCTTCCATCTTGCACATCCCAGTTGATATAAAAGTTTTTTTTTTTTGTTTTGCTACGGCTTCGAGTAAATGTAAATTTGTAATCATTGCAGATGCTATTTTATTATATTTAAAATTTAACTTTTTCATTATTTTAAGGCTATTAACATCCCAACACGAAACAAACATATCTATACCGATTTTTTTTGAAAATTTATTTAAGGATTTAAATTGTGAAAAACTTAATTCTATTTTTTTCTTATATTCTAAGTAAGATATATTTCCCCAAGGTGTTTCTCTAATCAGGTATTTTTGTTTTTCAGGAATACAAATATCTAGATCTCTTTTTTGAAATTTTATAGCATCGAAATTATATTTTTTAGCCAAACATATGAGTTTTTTTGCTTTTTCAAACGATCCATTGTGATTGATGCCACCTTCGGCTATTAAAAATACTTGTTTCCTTTTTTGTTTTTTTTTTAAATTCATTCTATTTTTAAATTAACTGATTATTTGTTTTATATTTTTTTGATAAATTATAAGAAAGTTTCAGTGTTTTTAAGTGTTTTTTTTTATTTAAATACTTAGTTTTTGATTGGTAAGCTACAATATTTTTAAGTTGTTTCATAGATGAACAGCCTACTAAAACTGTAGATATAAATTTATAAGATAAAATAAAATCAAGTGAAAATTTCAATAAATTTTTTTCTTTAATTCTTAATTCTTTTTTTAAATATTCAGTTTTAAGAATTTTTTTTTCAAAATTTTTTCCAAAAAAATATCTAGATCGTTCATCAAAACTGTTAAATTTTGTTTTTTTATTGATGTTGCCTGCTAATATGCCGCTATTAAGAGGAGATCTAACAATAAGTCCTTTATCATGCTTGGCAATAAGTTTTAATAGATCAATATCATCAGTATTTAAGATATTGAACAATACTGAAAAGCAATCAATTTTTCTATTTTTTATAATTTTGTCAAAATTCTTTTTGTTTCCAATTACAATCCCGCTATACCGTATTTTACCCTTTCGTTTTAATTCTTCTAAAAAACTCAATAAATTTTCTTTTACTATTGTCTCATAACTGGGTTTATTAAGCATAAATACATCAATTTTTTCCATTTTTAAATTTTTTAAGGATTTATCAAGCTGAGTTTCGAGATATTTTTTATCGAAACACCTCGACCCATCAGTCTTTCTTCCAGCTTTTGTAGAAATAACAATCTTCTCTTTTTGTTTTTTTTTCAACATACCTAATATTTTTTCAGTATCTCCGTAGCCATCTGAAGTGTCAAAAAAATTAATTTTTTTTTTTATTGCGTGTTCAATTATAGAGAAAACTTCTTTTTCAGATTTGTAGCCATAATGTTTAGTGTTTTTTGTTTGTGAAAGTTGGGATAAGCCTAATCCTAATTCCGATACCTGAAATGAATTTTTACAAAAAGTTCTTAGATTCATTTAATTTTTGAAATTTTTAAAATTCTTCATGTTGAGAAGTCCTTGTGATTTTTACACAAACTCTACACATGTTTTCCTTATACCATTCATTGTTTTTATGTTTAATTCTTAAATTTTTCATTTTTTTTCCGTTCCAACATTCTTTGATGGTGTCTCCTTTTGAAATATCCCCTATAAAAAAATCATTATTGTGAGGTCTTACTGGCATTCCACATGGAGATATTTTTCCATCTTCTTGAATAATAGGTGTTTCCCAAGGAGCGTTACAAAAGAATGGTTTTTCACCTTTATATTTTTCCTCAAGTTCAGTTTCAGTTAAATTTGTATCATCATCTGGCTTCTCAAAATTTTTAAAGTTTAAACATCTTTGAAAAGTTATCACATTAATACCCTCTTGTTTTGACCAAAAATCAAAAAAAGCTTTTTTTTCAGAAAAATTTTCTTTTTGCTCTACAAAACTTACTCTTACTCTTAAATAAGAAGCTTTCATTTCTTTTTTAATTTTAAGAAAATTTAAAATATTTTTTACTACTTTTGTGTATTTTCCACCAACTCGAAGAATTTCATAAGTTTTTTCTGACGCGGCATCTATTGAGAAGTTCATTTTTTTTATACCAAAATCAATTAATTTTTTTGCATTTTTTTCATTAACCATCATTCCGTTGGAGTGTAGCCAAGTTTCCAAAAGACCAGCCTTTTTAGTGTCCTCTAAATATTTGAAAAATTTAGGATGCATAAGTGACTCTGCCTCATGATCCATTTGCATCGAAGGAAGTTTGTTTTCCTTAATTTCTTTTAATATATTATTCCAAATTTCGTCTTTCATGTGTCTGCTATCTCTAACTAATAAGTCTGATGTATATCTCGGGCAAGCAGGACATTTTAAATTGCAATAGTAAGTGGGCTCTAACTCTATATTCAATGGAAAATCAGTTACTAATTTTCCTTGGGTAGCTTCATTCCATTTTTTTCTATAGTTTTTATACTCTTCAGTTTTGTAAACAGGGTGTTCTTTCCAAGAAGGATCGATTTCGAATTCTTTTATCCTGCTGCTCCATAAATTATCTTTATTTGTGTTTGTCATAATTTAGTTCAAATATTCTATTTCCTTTGGGAATGCCTATTCCTAAGTGCTTGTAAGCTATATTTTAAAGATTTAATTAAATAATTAAAATCTTTGTTAGGCATCCACACATGGAACGGAAAAGATACCATATTGTCGTAAAATTGATCAGTACTTTTACAATTAATTTTTTTTATACCCATTTTCTTAAATAAATCGTATCTATAAAGAGGATAATATTGAATTGCACATTTAATTTTATATTTTCTGTAAAGTAGTCCTATTAAATCATCTCTATTAATATTCTTAAAAGGCTTATAATAGGCACTTAACAAATGATAAACATGCCTTGTTCCTTTAAATTCTTCATTAAAATCTAATTCTTTAAAATTTTTAAGTGCATTAATGATTTTTTTTGCTCTTTGAATTCTTATCTTATTCAAATTATCAAGTTTTTTTAACATGACTATTCCGGCTCCACATTGCACTTCACTTAGAGTAAACTTAAATGGCCATTGATTTTTAATATCTAAATCTAAATTGCCCATAGCTGGTAACCAATATTGCTTTCTTTTGTGTTTAAAATCAATGTGTCCGTTGTGGCGTAATCCTCTAACTTTTTGAGCTAATTTATTATCCTTAACATAAATCATGCCTCCCTCACCTAGAGTGGTAATGTTCTTTTGAGCATGAAAAGAATAACAAGAAAAATCTCCCATTGTACCACTTTTTTTTCCGTTTAAATTAGAGCCAATTGATTGAGCGCAATCTTCAATAATTTTAATGTTCTTTTTTTGGCATAATCTTTTAATTGAATTAAAATTGACAGTATAACCATATAAATGAACGATAACTATTGCCTTTGTTTTTTTGGTGATCTTTTTTTTTATATCATTTATGTCAATCACTCTTGTTCTAAAATCAATATCTGCCCAAATTAATTTTGCTCGATTTCTTGCAAAAGGAATTGCAGATGCACAATAAGTGTGAGCTGGGATTATAACTTCGTCTCCTTTTTTTAAATTTAAGAGTATTGCTATTATCTCTAAAGCTGCAGCAGCAGAGCTCACTGCAAATACATTTTTTTTTTTTAATATAATTTGAAAAATTTTTTTCAAATTCTTTTAAATATTTACCTTGCGTTAATGGATCTGCATATTTAATTATTTTTGTTAAATAATTTATATCTTTATTAGAATACTGGTGAGCTCGTCCACTCCAATCTATTTTGAGATGTTTATTTTTCATATTGTTCAATTTTTGAACATGTTAACCTTGATCAACTAAACTGTCAACAATGTATGGAACTCGTTTAATGTAGCTGCTTTAGTTTTTTTAAATTCTCTTTTACTTTTTTTCTGTAAATAGACATTTTTCTTTTATTTACTTTAGCATCTAAAGTTTTAAAGCTTATTACTAAGCCCTCTCTGTCCATATTAGATGTATTTTTCTTACTTCCATGTATCACTGCGCTATGGTGAATAATAAAGTCTCCAGGTTTAAGTTTAGGTGTAATTTTTTTAAGATTAATTTTTTTAATTATTTTGTCTGGAACCTTTTGAGAACTTCCAGGTGCATAAGAAAGTTCGTGATTTAAGATACCTAATTTATGAGATTTTTTTATATAACAAACAGCACCATTTTTGCTATTTGACTCTGTGCATGCTAGCCAAAGATTTAGTGCTTTGTCATTATTTACAATATTCCAATAATAATTGTCTTGATGAAAAGGAGACATCATTCCAGTTTTTTTAGGTTTAAGGAAAAGTTCAATATTTCTAACTTTAACATTGCTTTCAAGTATATCACTTACAATATTTTTCAATTTTTTATTTTGAGCAAATTTTACTAAAATATTTTTCTTTTTTAAAACTCGATCTAGATGATGTACAGTGTTGACTTTTCTGTCTTTGGTAAAATGCTCAGGAATTTTTTTCAATTTTGCATTTTTAATTTTTTTTATTTCTTTTCTTAAGATAGCTATAGAACTTTTTGGAAAAGCTTTTTTGACAACGCAAAAGCCGTTCTTAAGGAACTCTTGTTTGTATTTGTTATTTTTTTTTTGGTACATTTTGTTTTCAATATAAACTATTTTGTTAGATCCTACAATTTTAAATTAAATGTAGGTCATTGAATTATTTTCTTTAAAGTTTCTTTAAATGTTTTAATTGGCTTGGAGTTTCTTGAAGAGTACAGATCACAAAATCTCCGTAAAGTTTTTTGAGTGTTATCGCTCTTCCACCAATTATCAATATTTTTATAATTTAAATTAATAAATTCTGCCAAATCATTAGGATTATCATACATAAGTCCCTGATTTTTTAAGGATTTAAATAAATTTATATCCTTTTTTGAAATAAATTTATTATTAAAATCCATGAATAAAATTGATGGAATGTTGAGATTTAATGCTTCTAAAAATAAAGTGGACTCAAGTGCGGTGTGTATTAATAGCCTGCTTTCGTTAATTGATTTTTCTATTGGTACATTTGACCTTTCAATTTTTACTGCAAGCCTTTTTTCTAACCACAAGTTTTTTTCAAAATTTTGATATTTAGAAAAAACTATTCCAGCATGAGGATAATAAAGTCTTATTTGAGTATTTTTTAAATAAATTTTTTTCAATCTTGAAATAAAATTTTTTTGGAATATTATATTTTTTTTAAATTGAGACAGACTTAATTGTCCACTAATACAAGTTGTTTGATATTTTCTTGGTGTTCCCTGTATTATATTTATTTTTCCATGGGGATCATAAGATTGGGTTTTTAAAGAACTTTTGTCATTATAAAAATTTAAAATTTTTTCTCCTTTTGTTGAAACTTTTCCCCAAGCTAAAAACTTATCAGCTCTATTTATTTCAATTTCCCGTTCTAAAGTATATTTGCTAATAAAAAAACTACCTCCATGTTGTCCATATACAATTGGCACTTTTTTTAAAGAGTGAGATGCTGACCAATAATTAAAAACCTCATCTGTTATATGGTTTCTTGAGGTAAATATAAGTTTAGGATTACTGGACCAAGGAAGATTTGAGCAAAAATTATTTATCAGTTTGTACCCCTCAAGATAATAAGCAGGGATAATTTTTGGTAAAATATCTTTAGTTAACTTGATAAATTCATCATCTCTTTTTGAACTTACCAACCTTGAATTCCTTAAGTTTTTGTCTACCTTTAATTGTTTATTAAATTCATAAGATTGATTTTTTTTAAAATTATAATTTAATAAAAAATTTACAAGCATTTCATTTATTGAACTTAAATTAGAATTAATTAAAAAAGAGTCATTTTTAGATTTAAAAAAATCTAAAATAAAACGAAATATTTTTTTTAAAGAATATTTAGGAACATTTTTTATATTTTTTTGAAAAGATTGATTTGATCTTAAATTTTTTTTGATACTAATATTTTTATTTTCATTAATTGATAGTTTTTTTATTAAAAATGAAAATATATAATGGTTGAATTGATGTGATTGAAATTTAAACTGTGCATCAAGCCAGTTTTGTGGAATAAGTTTTCCAAGGTTATTTAAATCTGAAGTTTTAGCATTTACTGTTTTATATTTATTTTTGATTTTTTTTATAATTGAATATTTGTCATAAAAATAAATTATAAAACTTGAAAGCCATGGTGAAATAATGATTGACCAATATCTTTGAGGTAATTTCGTTCGATGGACCTTGTTAAAATATATACTTAAATCTCTCTCTAACTTGTAGTAAATTTTTTTTAAATAAATTGAGTCTCTTGCCTTTTTCGTTTCGGAGTCCCAGTGATAAGGCAATATCTCAAATTTGTATTTTTTTAAATATTTTTCATTAATATCAGCTTTGCACCATTCGCCCGCAAGCAAAATATTCTTTTTTTTATATTTCGGGAAAGTTTCTTTAATTGAAGTTGTAATTAGGAATTTTTTTTTAGCCATCATCCTCAAAATTAAATTTTTCTCTTACTAGTTTTATTTTTTGTTTTTGAGATTTAGAAATTTTGTTTTCAAATCTTCCTGATCCATCTGCCACTCCTAGAATTTGGGTAGGACTTAAATAATTATCTACAACTATATCACCTTTGTTTCCTATATAGCCCCCTGATATTATTTTTAAGTTTTTAGAAATTTTTTTAAATCCTTCCGGACTTCTATCTTTATAAAATTTAAAATAGAAACTTATGTAATTATTTATTGTTTTAGTTATGTCGCATCTGATAATTTTAATTTTCTTTCTTTTAGAATAGCTAACAGCTTGTGTTGTTATGTTGCCTTTTCCAACATCTACAACTATTCCCTTTGGTTTCATACATCTAAGCATGTCTGTATCAATCACATTTGAATTATTTGAACATCCAATTATTGCGTCTGCAGAGAAACAGGCCTTAATTTTATCTGCTGAAAACGATGCGCTTGCAAGTGTTCCTTGTGGTTTAATTAAATTTATAGAGTTTGAAAATGCAATACATTTACTAAGATCTCTTCTGTTAAGAACCGTGGTCACTCCAGACTCAACAAGCTTTAAACCAAGCTTAAAACCAATATTTCCAGAGCCAATTATAGCTACCTTTTTTTTTCCAAAAAATCCAAAATGTTTTCTCAACAGCAACCATACATGTTCAACTGTAATATCATTAGGCTTAAACTCATGGACTAAAGTATTATAAGTGTTAGATTTTACAGTTCCAGACAAATTACCTAATTCAACAAACTCTTGTGATAGTCTTGAACCTTTATTAATATCTTTAATTTGATTTGGATGGAAATTGTTCTTGTTTTTTGAGCCAATAATAAATGGAATTTTTTTCTCAGTGTCAACAAAAATCGCATCAACTGATTCATCTAAGATTTTACATATTTTTTTTAATTGTTCAGAAGAGTAAACAATAACTCCAAAAATTAATATATTATTTATTTCTCTTATGGGGGGTAAATTCTTTTTTTTGTCTTTTGATGTATTTGTTGTAATTGTAACAATAAAATATTTAAATTTTTTATTCAAAAAATATTTTTTAGCTTTCAAATATTTTTTTCTAAGGCTGTTGAGATTGTTAATCATTATTATAAAAAAAAGTTTTAAAGATCATTCCAAGTTATTGGTTTATCTTTGGCAATTTCATGTTTCGAAGTTTTATTAACAATTATATCAAAAAATTTTGGGACAATTCCACCTGCTGGACCTTTAATACATATATTATTTTTGCTGAATTTAGCCCCTTTTCTAATGAATTTTTTTGCATACAGACTTTTTTTCTGGGAGTTTAAAGTTATATATTCATTTGGTTGAATTTTTTTTATACCGTCTCCAAGTAAAGTAAGTATATTTTTTTTAGTAATTGTAGATTTTTTAGAAATTTGCCAAAAACTTTTCCAACTATTATAAATTTTTTTAAAACTTACAAGTTCTTTAATTTCTTTAAAATCAGAAGATAAAATATGATCAGGTCCCTCTAAATTTTTATCTATTGTAAAATGTCTTTCAACTATATTGCACCCTCTCGTAATAGCAACTTTAGATGCCATTAAATCTGTTGAATGATCTGAAAGACCTATTGGAACGTCATACATCTTTTTTAAAGTTTCAATAAACTTTAAATTCATCTCTGAGTAACTTGAAGGATAAGAAGAATTGCAATGTAATAATATTAGATTTTTGTTTCCAGTTGATCTTACTGCCTCTACAGCTTCATCTATTTCAGAAATTTTTGACATGCCTGTAGACAAAATAATTGGTTTTTGCTTTAAAGCTACATACTTTATAAGAGGTAAATTAATTAAGTCTACTGATGCAATTTTAAAAGCTGGCACTTTCATTTTTTCTAAAAAATCTGCACTTTCAAAATCAAATGGAGTTGAAAATATTTCTAAATTTTTTTTTCTTGCGTAAGCAAATATTTTCCTCTGAACTTTAAAACTAAGACTTAGTCGCTTAAATAGCTCACTTAAGCTTTCTTGAGTTCCTATTACTTTTTCAGCATAATTTTCTGATTTTACTTTATTGGATATTCGAGTGTCCGGTAAAAAAGATTGGAATTTTATTGAGTTACAGCCAGCCATTTTAGCTTTATCAATGAGTTGTTTTGCTAGTTGGAAACTGCCGTTATGATTCAAGCCTGCTTCAGCTATAATATAGGGCTTACAATTTCCGCCAATCTTTACTTTTCCTATCTTAACTTCTTTATTAAATTTTATTGAGGTTGGATTTTTACTTTCATTTGTAAAATCATTAAATTTAGTAACCAAACTATTTACTAAGTCAAAAGACTTATGAAATAAAATTTGACTATCAGCATAGTTAAACTCACCACCTGCTCCAATAGAGAATAAATTTTCAAAACTTTCAACATAACTTTTTATAGTAGCCACCTCCTTTTTATAATTTGCGAATTGTATAGGGTAAACATATGGTTCATAATTTATTTCAGTATGAAATAAATCTTTTATATCAGCAATTTTAGTTTTATGAATTTGGTCTGCTACAGTTTTCATTACCTTTTTTTTGTTAATTCTAGAAAATTTATCCCCTGATGAGTAAGTAATTTCTGCAGTCAGATAAGTTTGATTTGATGGGCATGTAAACTTAGAAAGTTTTTTTGTTTCTGTTATTCTATTAAAAATTGTCTGTTCTGAGTCAAAATATAACCAATGAATTTTCTTAGGAAGCAAAAACTTTTTATTATAAAACAAATAAACTGAGCAAATGCCCCTGAATTTTAAGTTATTTTTTTGGCCCAAAAACCTGGATGTTAAATTTAATGGTAAGGTAGATATAACAATACTATTTTTATCTAAAATATATTTTTTTTTATTGGTTAGGATTTTATCAATCTTATTTTGTTTTTTTGTGAAACCTATTACAGTTTCATTAAACTTTAACTTTCCTTGTAATTTTCTAATTCTTTTTTCAATATCGAGGTATACCGAACCTGTTCCATGTTTCCCGACTGCACAAAATTCTTCGGTATAAAAAGGTAGTATTTTTTTTCTAAAATTAATTCTATTTGGAGCCCAATCTGGCGTCATTTTGTCAGTCTCTATTCCCCAAATTTTTTTTGGATATTTTTCAAAAAACATTTTTCTGAGTGTTGGCCCTATAAATGCATCTATATATGCTTTATAACTTTTAGCTTTATTTTTTTGATCTGGGTCAATTTTTTTTAGTTCCAATTTAATTTTTTTTTTTAATTTATTTTCATATTTATTTAATGACTCCACAGACAAAGGATAGTCATAAAACTTATCAAAATTTTTTCCTTGTACATTTTTACACCAAAACTTACCTTCTATTAAAAGTTTTCCAAAATTTTTTAACCAAAATTTTTTTAAAGATTGATCTGGAGTGTGAAAAATATGGGGCCCAGTATCAATTATAAATTTTTTCCATCTCCATGATCTGCAGAGTCCACCAGAAATTTTATTTTTTTCAATAATAGTTACGTCCCAGTCTTTTTCTAACAACTTCCATGCTGTTATTAAGCCGGTTGGACCAGCACCTAAAATATAAGCTTTCTTTCTCAAAATATGTTTTTATCCTGCATATGTTCAATAATTGAACTATATACTATGTTAAATTTGAAAATTTGTAAATGACCCTTAAGAATTAATGTATTATAACTATGTCTAAGAATGGGAAAAAAAATTTATCATAAAAAAACTGGGATTTACGAAGATTGGCAACAAATATCAGAGCTTCCTAGTGTAGATAATATTGTTGATATAGGGGTAGGTGAAGGAACTGCAGATTTATGGAAAAAATTTAAAAAAAAAAGAATAATTTGTATCGATCCTTTAGAAGAATCTGAAAAGACAACAAAGTCTATGCTCAAAAAAATGAATTATTCATTTCATAGATACGCAGTTGGAGCAAAATCAAGCAAAAAAATTTTACACGTAGAAAAAAATATTGGAAGATCAACTTTATTAAAAGTCACTAAAAAGAATTTTGAAGGAAAGCCGCTAATGAGATTAAAAGTAAAAGTTAAAACATTAGACTCAATCATAAAAGAAACAAAAACTAAAGGATCCTACGGAATTAAGATTGATGTTGAAGGTTACGAGTTAGAAGTTTTAAAGGGGGCAAAAAAAACTTTATCTAAATCAAAATTTGTCATTGTTGAAGCTAGACATAATCATATTACGTTTAAAAAACAGTATAAGTTAAGAGATTTAATGAGTTTAATGTCTTACAATAAATTTGTTTTAACTCATATTTTTACTGCAAAACCTTTTATAGCTGATTTATGCTTTCAACGAAAAAAATAGAGGTTATGAATTATTTTTAATAAATTTAAGATTTATGTTTCATGCAATTATACAAGCCAGAATGGGATCAAAAAGGCTTCCAGGTAAATCACTTAAAAATTATAAAAAAATCTCACCTTTGGAGATTTTATGTAAAAGACTAAAAAAAATTAAAAAGGTTTCTAAAATCATAGTAGCTACGACCAAAGAGAAAAAAGATGATAAAATTGTTAAATTTTGTAAAACAATAAAAATAAATTATTTTAGAGGAAGTAGCGCAAATGTGCTTGACCGGTATTATGGTGCTGCCAAAAAATTTAAATCAAAAGAAATAATAAGATTGACCGCTGATAATCCATTCATAGATAAAAAGACTTTAATAAAAATGATTAATTTAAAAAAAAAATTTGACTACATTGCTAATACATATCCTTTGCCTGCTACGTATCCAGATGGATCAGATATTGAAATTTTTAATTTTGAAACTTTAAAAGAGACACATAAAAATGCAAGATTGCCGTCTGAAAAAGAACATGTAACATTTTACATGTGGCAATCAAAAAAGTTTAAAAAAAAGAAAATCGATTTAGGAAAAAATTACTCTAAAATCAGGTACACAATAGATACTCTAGAGGACTATAAGTTATTTAAATTTATAGTAGATAGTTTCGATAAGAAAAAAATTTTTTCTATAAGTATGCAGGATATTATAAAACTTCTTTCACATAATAAAAAACAAACACTTTATCAAAAAAAATTAAACAGAACATTTGGATGGAAACCAGCTTTTGAGAAAGATAAAATATTCAAAAGAAAAACTAATTTTAAATAAAAGAAAATTTTTTTTTAAGAAATTTTTTATATCTAGAATAACTAAAAATTTTTTTCAGTGCATAAATCAAGCCAATTGAGCTATTAGTACTGGTCAGCTTCACGTGTTACCACGCTTCCACACCCAGCCTATCAACGTAGTG
>MDTB01192200.1_pt1 | contig 17694 bp, 17 predicted proteins | sample 811161 | NCBI WGS metagenome assembly MDTB01 (sample SAMN05326650, study PRJNA326480) | marine metagenome | isolation source: seawater | place: Mediterranean Sea | collected 2009
AAAAAAATTTCTCGAAAAAATGATTGCTAATTTACCAGAAGCAAATCCAACTGATAGTATAGATACTAACGAGTATCCGTATTCAACCAGAGTTAATAATAGTCCCAGTCTAGTTAGTAACCCCAAAATTAATGCAACGACTCCATATGTTCCTAGACGACTATCATGAATAATTTTATTAATTCTTTCGGGAGATCCTCCTGCCCCTAAACCGTCTGCAGTATCAGCTAATCCGTCTTCATGAAATGCACCGGTCAAAATTACACTCAAAGTAATTGCAATTATACAAGATAAAAAATTTGATAATCCCAAGAAAATTAAAAAATCACCAAGCACTCCTGATAGGCCCCCTACAAGAAATCCTATAAGAGGAAAAGCCCAGGCAGCCTTTGTTAAGTCTGGAGCTTTATCTGAAAAAAAAGACCACTTAACTGGTATTCGTGTAAAAAACATGACTGTTGCAAAAAAATCTATCACATATTTATTTTTTATCAGCACTCGCATAATTAAATTTTTTTGCTAACACCAGCTTGAGAAAATGTCGCCATTTTATTGTGAGTAACTAGAGCAGCTTTAATTATTAAAGCAGCAACAGCGCCACCACTTGCTTCTCCAAGTTTCATGTTCAAATCAAGTATAGGCTCCTTTTTTAATTTTAAAATAACACCTTTATGACCCGGTTCTGACGATAAATGAGAAATTAGACAATGTTCTAAGATATTCTTGTTAAAAATAGTTAGCGTAGCTGCAGAAGTAGTTGATATAAAACCATCTAATAATACAGGTATTCCTTTTACTCTTGCAGCAATCACTGATCCTGCAATTGCAGCCATCTCTCTTCCACCGTAACAAGATAAAATTTCGATTACACTATCAAATTTTTTTCCGTGCAATTTTATTCCTTTTTTTATAACAGAAATTTTGTTTTTAAGAATTTTTTCAGATATGCCGGTTCCTAATCCTGTCCAATTTTGAACAGAAGCATTAAAAAGAGCACAAGAAATAGCTGTTGCTGATGTAGTATTTGATATACCCATTTCACCGAGTATTAATAAGTCGCATTTTTTTGGAACTGAATTATATCCTAATTGCATTGCAGATAATGTTTCACTAAGGCTCATTGCTTTTTCCTCCGAAAAATCTTTTGTAGGTTTTTCAAGATTTATTGGAATAACTGATAGTGCAATATTTGATAAATTACACAATTGATTTATTGCAGCTCCACCATTCTTAAAATTTTTTACCATCTGTTCTGTTACTTTGGATGGATAAGCTGATACATTTCTTTTTGCTACGCCATGGTTTCCAACAAAAACAAGGCACTGAAAATTATTCATTGTTGGCTTTTCTTTTCTTTGCCATCCTGCCATCCATATCGCATATTTTTCTAATTTACCCAAACTCCCTTTGGGTTTTGTAAGTCTATTTTGACGGTTTTTAGCTAAGTTAACATAATTCTTGTCAAATTGCTTGAATTGAACTTGACCATTAAGAAACTTTCTAATGATAATTTTATCAATCATATTGAGAGTGTATTAATTATAATTTGTTTTTCAATTTATAAGCTTTCATAAATTTAATTATATGCAAATAATAATTTACTAAATAAATTTATTGTTAAAGTGTTGTATTATAACATTTAATGTTATTTCTTAATATTTTATTAATCAAATGAATAGATTTATGAAGGACTACAAATAGTATTAATTTTAATGTAATCTGCATTATCAAGTGACGGATAAATCCAATTAGCATCACTTAATTCATTCGTAATATTTCTCGTATATCGAAAGTCTCGACCTTTACCCATATTAGTTTTATATTCTATTATACTTAAAACTTTATATCTCATTTGATTACAGTCATACATTGAGTAATATTTTGTACTAAGACTTCCATTTTTTTGCTGCTCTTTATAATCTTTCAAACTCCAAATATATATAATTTCATTAATTTTTTTAACTGTGGCTAACTCAAAATACTCTGTGAAAACTTTATCTTCATGAACTTTTTCCCATTTTGAATAGCATGGGAAAGATATAAGAAAATACATAATGACTTGTAATACTACTTTCATCATAATTTAATAATAAATTACACATTGAACGAATGTCTATATAGAATTAAACATAATTGTTCTTTTAATTATTGAATTTCATTAATTCTCATTTTATTTATTAACTAGCATGTCATACAAAAACCTAAAAAATCTTTTTGAAGAACAAAGTCTTATTAACGACATTAGTGGTTTTTTAAACTGGGATATGGCTACTTATATGCCAGAAAATTCGAGAAAACAAAGAATTAAACAAATTACTAAATTGTATGACTACAGAAAAAATATTTTTAATGTAATAAAAAAAAACAATTTTTTTCAGCAAGTTAATGATCTTGAGTTAAATAAATTTGATAAAATTAACTTTGAATTAATGAAAAACAAATTTGATTATTTTAACTCAATTTCGACTGATAAACTAAAAAAAAAAGCTGCACTGTCAATTGAATGTGAGGGCCTTTGGCGACAAGCTAGACAAAAGTCTAATTTTAACATAGTTAAAAAATCTTTTTCGAGGCTTGTAAAATTAATTAAAGAAGAATCGGAAATTTTATCACAAATCAAAAATAAAGAAAAATATGATTGTTTACTTCTTAAATACGATAGATCTTTAGATTCAAAAAAACTATTTACAATATTTAATAGGGTTGAGAAATTTATTAAAAAAAAACTCCCACTCATTAAAAAGAATCAAAAAAACATTGAGATTAAAGACTCTTTAAATGAGCAAGATCAATTTAAATTATCAAAGATCTTTATGAAACAACTAGGCTTTGATTTTTCTAGGGGAAGAATTGACAAAAGCTTACACCCATTTTGTGGGGGTGGAACACAAGATGTAAGAATTACAACTAGATTCAGTGAAGAAGATTCATTTTCATGTTTTGACGCTCTGATGCACGAGACAGGCCATGCTTTATATGAGCAGGGACTACCAAAAAAATGGGCCCATCAACCAATTGGTTCTGCTGGAGGGATGTCTTTGCATGAAAGCCAGTCACTTTTTATAGAAATGCAAATAATAAAGTCTCTTCCAGTTAGTCAATTCATTCAAAAAACTTTAGAAGATAATATTGGTAAAGATCCTAATATTTGGAGTAGTGAAGTTATCTATAATATAAGAAATAATGCGGAACCAGGTTATATTAGAGTTGATTCTGACGAAGTTCATTATCCTCTTCATATAATTCATAGGTTCAACATTGAATATAAAATCATAGAGGAAGATATAAATGTTGAAAATTTACCAGACCTTTGGAATGAAGAATTTTCAAAAATCCTAAGACTAGATGTAACTGATGACAAAATGGGTTGTTTGCAGGATATACACTGGTATGGAGGAGATTTTGGATACTTCCCAACTTACAGTATTGGCGCATTTATTGCTGCACAATTAGCCTCCAAAGTTAGGGATGAGATTCTGAATTTTGATTTAAATTTAAAAAAAGGGAATTTTAAACCTATTACAGACTGGCTTAGAAAAAATGTCCACAATAAAGGAAATTTTTTTAAAATTGATGAATTATTAAAAGAATCAACAGGAGAAAAACTTAATCTTAAATACTTCGAAAATCACATTGTTGATAGGTATGTTAAAAAGCAAATATAGTGTTTATTTTATGTTGTAAAATAACCTTTTAATATCTTGAGAACAATATCTAAATAAACCGTAAAATTTTTTAATAAGTCAATATTTATATTACTTCTTGGATTAAGTGTTAAAAGGTAATAGGCTTGACAAAACCATAAGTTTTTTTCTCTTTATAGAGTTTTAACAAGTAAACATTTAATTTTATCGAGCACCTTACATGACAAAAAAAGTAAAATTAGAACTTACTCTTGTTACAGAAGAAGACACTATAATAGATGAATTTATGGTGAAAAGAATGTTAGGTCAATTAGGTGAAGTTGTATCCTTCAGTTTAAGTGACTTTAAAAAGAAGAGTGAAAGTTCTCAGTCTGAAGTTCAGAATCAAGAGACTGAAATAACCCATATTTCGGAATTTATTAACGACGCAAACAAAATTTATTTTGGCTCCTTATCTATAGATAATAGAAAGGATGTGGCTCTAGCAATTTTACATATTGCCAACTTAGATAAACTAACAAGTGATCAACTTAAACAAAAATTTGCTGAAATGTTCACCGAAAAGTTTGAAATTGATCCTATTAAAGTTCAAAAAATGATGAATGATACGAAAAATGCCTCGCTCTTTGATGTAATTAAAACAAAGTTTTTAGAGGGAGACTTAGCCCAAATGATTATTTACATGTGGGAAAATATTCTTTCAAAGGGAGAGGAGGAAGATGATTTTGAAATTGAATTAGTAGAAAATCTAGCTGAAAAGTTTTCTATTGAGTCACAAAATTTTAATGAAATAAAAAAAAATGGTTTAGAAAGAGCCAAAATTTCTAAAGGAATTCAATCTGTATTATCTGAAAAAACTGCTTACAACAAACTTAAAGCTTTTGAAAAAGGTGTTTTGTTAGCTCTTATGTTGGCGGAATGTTCAAAAGTTGGAGGTAAAATTTCATCAGAAGAATCATCACAACTAAAAAAAATATTAAGTGAACAATTAAATATTTCAGCAAATCAAGCGACAGTAATACTAGAAAAAAAATTATCTGAGTCCGTATTAAAAAAAGTTGAACAGGTTGAGGTTTATAGAGAGAAATATGAGCTAGTCGAGTTTTTGTGGGAAAAAGTACTTTCAACAGAAGCTCAAGTTGATGAGGGTGGAATGGAATTAATCAGGAAAATGATCCGAAGATTGGATATTTCAGATATTGAATCAGAAGGTGCAAGAAAAGAAGCAGAGGAAAACCTCAGAGAACCCAGTGATTGATAAGACAGTAAAAGTTATAATTTTTTTATTTTTTATTTAAAGCAATCTCATTGCATAAAAATTATCTATAATGTAATTTTGAACAATATGAATAAGAGTGAAAACACTTTCAAATATAGACAACTTTTAAGCTGTAAATGTTTGAGAATGCGAAAAGCCTCAAGAATTACAACACAATTATACGATAAAAAGTTAAAGCCTCTGAAAATCAAGATAACTCAATTTTCTATTTTATCTTTATTAGCCTCAGGTGGTAATGAAACAGTTAATAGTCTTTCAGAAATTTTGTTAATGGATAGGACTACGTTAAGTAGAAGCCTGGATATATTGTATAAATATGAATTAGTTGAAAATTTGAAAAGTAATGACGCAAGAAAAAGAATGGTTAAACTTACTGCAAAGGGATTTGAAATCTTAGATCAGGCTATTCCACTTTGGAAAGAGGCAGAGGAAGAAATTTTTGATGAATCTAAAAAACATGGTTTTTCTGCTCTATAACTATTTTAAGTGCCGCAGAAAGTATTTTTAATATCCTCATTAGGTTTTGGAGGATAACTAAGATAGAAGTTTTTATCAGACTCAAATGGCTTTTTTAATACTTCAACGAGGTTATCAACCATAGAAAAGTCATGTTTTTTGACTGCCTGATCAATGGCTTTTTCAACCAAATGATTTCTGGGGATAAAAAATGGATTTCTATCTTTCATTTTTTTTTTAATTATTCCTTTGGAAAAGCTTTCTTTTTCTATTCTTTTAACCCAGTCATTGTACCAATTAGTTATGGATTTTTTATTTTTAAAAAGAGAGAAAAATTTTATTTTTTTTTCATCATTATTAATGCTTTCTGACAACGTTCTAAAAGTTAATGTAAAGTCAGTTTTTTGTTCAAACATAATTTCTAAAAATTTTTCTATTAACCTTTTATCTTCTTGCATTTTTTTAGAAAGACCAAGCTTTTCTGAAATAGCATTGATCCAAAATTTATCAAATAACTGAGGAAATTTTGATAGAGATTCTAAAATTATTTTATTTGCCTCTTCATTATTTTCATTAATTAAAAAAGATATACACTCAGCAAACTTTGACAAATTCCAGAGCATTATTTTGGGTTGATTACCATAGCTATATCTTCCGTAAAAATCTATAAAACTGTAAACAGTGTTTGGGTTAAAGTTGTTCATGAATGCACATGGTCCATAATCAATTGTCTGCCCAGATATGGAGGTATTATCTGTATTCATAACACCGTGAATAAAACCAATATTCATCCATTGTGCAATAAGTTTAGCTTGAGATGTTATTACTTTTTCTAAAAAAGATTTGTAATGATTTTTACTAGACAAAACTTCTGGAAAATGCCTCTCTATTGTGTAGTCAGTAAGTTTTTTAACTGAAATGAAATCCTTTTTTGCACTAAAAAACTCAAAAGTTCCTATTCTTATATGACTAGGTGAAACTCTTACCAAAATTCCACCAGGTTCAATTTTTTCTCTCTCAACAACTTCTCCAGTACTTATAATTGATAAAGAACGGGTTGTGGGAATGCCTAGATAATGCATTGCTTCGCTTATTATGTATTCTCTTATAACCGGTCCAAGTGGAGACCGACCATCACCCTGTCTAGAAAAAATTGTTTTACCTGATCCTTTTAATTGTAGATCATATCTCTTCCCATTTCTTGCAATAATTTCACCTAATAAAACTGCTCTTCCGTCACCAAGTTGATTAACAAAATTTCCAAATTGATGTCCCGCATATACCATAGCTAGGGGTGTCGTATTAGTTGGAACTTTATTTCCTGATAAAATAGAAACTCCTAAATTACTTTCTAAAGAATCTTTATCAAGATCAAAATAATCTAAAAGTTCATCGTTTAATTTTAAAAGGCGAGGGTTTTTTACAGGAACAGGATTAATTTTTTGATAAAAGTTTTTTGGAAGATTTATATATGTATTATCAAAACTAAAAATTTGAGATTTACTTATTTTTTTCAATTAAGGCTTCCTAGTATTCCAAGTAATAAACCAATTAAAAAACCAAACACACCTCCCCATACAACTAACCATCCTAGGTGCTTTTGGATCATTTCTTTCATTATAATTTTTATGTGCTCAGGGGTTAACTCTTCTAATCTTTTATCAATAATATTTTCTATATCTTCTTTAAGTTTTTCTGATGGATTTAAATTTTCATCAATTCTTTGTAACGAAACATCATTAAACATCTCTTTTATTTTTTTTTCCACTGGTGCTTTTAGCGGATCAAGGGCTTTTTTCCCTCCGAGCATATTAAGCATTGAACCTAATGATGATTCTTCAATAGCTTCAACAAGTTTTATAAAGATTTTGTTGTAATCAAAATTTTTAATAATATCTTCACCAGCTTTGTCTGTCTTATTTTTCAAAAACTTATCCAAAATAATAGATGAAAAAAATTCATTCATAATTAGATTTTTTATTCCATTTTTAAAATCTTCAAATCTGTTTGGAATAACACCAGAACCATAAAGAAAAGGTATCTTTTCAAAAAGCATATGAATAGCTAGCCAATTTGTAAGACCACCAGAAAGAGCAAATAATCCAGCCATAAAAATTTCAGTTGAATAAATGGGTGAGACAAGTCCATAGATTGTTATAGTAATTGAAATTAAATTTGTAAGGATACTCTTATTCATAAATACTAAGCTTCTTTTTTCCTAGTCACTGTATGGTAATGAGGAATGATGCAAATTAATTCTTAATTCATTAGGACTCACCTTGATAAAACCAAAAGTGTATTCAACTTTTAGTAATTCGTTTTTAAAGTCTTCAAAATAATAATTACCCATAGAAAGTAATTGATCATTGTAATTAACAATTTTAAAGTTTTCAAACTTAATTGACTTCCAATTTTTTATAGCAAAACCCATATCTTCTTTGCATACTTTATTTTGTCCGAGAAAATAAGATATGAATTCTTCTTTTGTTGATCTAAATTGATTGTGCTTAGCCAAAGTTGGTTTAAATAAAATACTACAATGATCAAATGCGTAAATATTATGAAGTAGTTGAGATACTAAATCATCTAAATTATTTTTCTTTCTGTATGCATCCCCAATCTTTAATACCATTTCAGCCCATTTTTTTTGGGTAATATTAACTAAATCAACGTCTTTATTATCAGTCATTTATCCTCTCAAACATATTTTTAGCTTTGAATTTTTTGAAAATTTGAAATAGATTTACATTTTCTTTCATAATATTAGAGTAAGGTTTATGAAACTATTAATAACTTTAATCTCCTTTATAATAGGTGTAAAAATTAATGCAATGAATTTGCTCGATTATAAAGTTAGTGAAAAAAAAATTATACTTGAAGATTGGAATTTTTTTTCTGATCAAGTTATGGGAGGCGTGTCTGAGGGAAAAACATCTCTAAAAAAAGATAAAAATAAATTTTTTCTTAGATTAGAAGGTAACGTCAGTACCGAAAACAATGGTGGATTTATTCAAGTGAGAAAAGAATATGAAATTAAAGATGACAGTTACAAAGGAATTAGACTTAAAGCAAGAGGAATTGAAAGTGAGTATTATATACACGTAAGAACAAAAAAACTATTTTTGCCGTGGCAATATTATTCAGGTAAATTTTTTGTTTCAAAAGAATGGAACAACGTAGAAATTAAGTTTGATGATTTTATAAAATCTAATTTTTATCAACCGCAAAAGTTCAATCCATCCGAAATAAAAAGTATAGCTTTTGTTGCTTTTGGAAAGGACTTTAATGCACAGCTTGATATAATAGAGGCGGAACTTTTTTAATGTCAAAAAAAAGTAATTTTCCACAAACGAAAGTAAAAAATACTGAGCCTTCTATTGAAAACACAGATTGGATTATTTGGGCAGCATGGGCAGATAGAATTACTTTTGAAGAAATTTTTGAAAAAACAGGAAAAACAGAAGCTGAGGTAATAAAATTTATGAGGAAGAGTTTGAAACCATCCAGTTTCAGACTGTGGAGAAAAAGAGTGGCTGAAAAGTCAATTAAGCATAGAAAATTATTTCACCAATCAAGGAAAAAATTGAGATCAAAAATATCTATTGATGAGACATAGCCTTTTTCTTTGCTTCAGCAGATTCTTTTCCTGTAAGATGGAAAAGCCCTACTAATTTGGTCATTAATGCTGCCTCAAAATCATCAACTCTTCCATCAGCTAGTACTACAGACCACATATACTCAAAAATTTCTAAAATTTCTTCTTTATTAAAGTTATCTCTGATGTCCTTAGTGAGGGAATATATTTCAACATTTTCTTCAACCATTTCGAGTGCATTATCAAAAATTGAATTTACTTTTGATTGGTCAATCTTTAGCTTTTTTTTAATAAGATCTTTGATTTTGGAAATCTCTTGATCAGAAAAATCGTAGTCTCCTTTAGCACATTCAATTAGAAGAGACGTAATAAGGATGTTTTTTTCATTATCTGAAATATCTTCAGTATTGTTTTCTTTTTTAAATTTTTTAAGGAATGGTAACATTAAGTTTATATATACATTTATATTTATAAAACCAAAGAAATTTTACTTAATTTTTAAAATTTTTTATTTTGGATTTAACTCTAAAACTTTTATAAATTAAAGTATGATTAGTGATCATTTTGATTGTGACACTAGATTTGACATAGAATTTATTCTTGATATCTTAAATTAACAAGTGGGGGGAAGCAAATTAATAGGTTAAACAGATGCATTGTAATTGTAATATCTTTACTTGTTTTTAGTTATTCTTCAGCTCAAAATAGAACATATGTAGCACCAGATGTTAACGTAATATCAGTCTCCCCTGTTCAAGGTTCAGGAATCAACATAGAAAGGGTTCCGTCCAATGTTCAGTCATTTGGAGTTGACTCTCTTTCTAAAAAAAAAAATTTTTCGGTCGTTGAAACTCTTAATAGAGAAGCTAGTGGTATATCAATCTCCAATTTAAATAGCTCTCCGATGCAAAATGATATTAATTTTAGAGGTTATGTCTCTGGCCCATTGTTGGGGACAGCTCAAGCAATGGCAATTTATCAAAATGGTATGAGAATAAATGAATCATTTGGTGAAGTTGTTCAATGGGACTTAGTACCTGACTTTGCCATAAATAATATGCAGGTTTTTAGTGGAGGTGACCCAATATTTGGACAAAATGCTATTGGTGGAGCTATTTCATTACAAATGAAAAATGGTTTTGAAAATGAAGGTGCTAAGACTACTTTTTCTGGAGGATCTTATGGCAGAACAAATGAAATATTAGAATATGGTAAAAATTTCGGAGACTATGCAGTTTACTTAGGAGCAAATTTTAACGTTGATAAAGGATGGAGAGATAAATCAGAATCCTATTTAGAGACTTTTTACAGTGATTTTAGATATAGGGGAGAGGATACAGAATTATTTCTAAATATTGGTCAGGCTTTTACTGATTTAAGGGGTAATGGGGCTGTTCCATTAACATTGATGGATCTTGAGGGCAGAGATGCTGTCTATACTTACCCTGATAATACTCATAATAAAAATTATTACGCTAATATGGGTGGTAATCATATTGTTAATGATAATTTATCGTTTCAAGGAAATATGTATTATCGTCACATGGAAAGAAGAAATTATAATGGAGACGAATTTGAAGGTAGAGATTGTGGTTTGAGATTTGATAGAACAGGTGCAGCAGATAATATTTTATGCGGAGAGTTTGAAACAAATACTGACGGAGTTCAAATTTTATCTGCATCAGGTACAATTAACTATGCTGCATTAGGACTAGAGGTGGATGATGATGAAAATGAAATTGAAAACTTTGGTGCTATCAATAGATCAAACACCAAACAGGATGCTTTTGGATTAAACTTTCAATCAACCTATGATTCAAAATTATTTGGTTATTCAAATACATTCATTGGTGGAGTTAACTATGATTTTTCACATAACAGTTTTGGTTCATCAACAGAGCTTGGAATTGTTCAAGCTGATAGAGGAGTTCAAGGCACGGGAGTTTTTGTTGTAACTGATGAAGAAGGAGAGGAACAATTTGTTACCAATCTTGAATCAACTACCCATAATACAGCGTTGTATGGCAGTAATACATTCGATTTAAATAGTACAACTTCTATAAACGTTTCCGCACGTTGGAACTGGGCATCAATGGAAATGAACGATCAGCATGGAACGGCCTTAAATGGACATCACTATTTTTGGAGAATAAACCCTGGTGTTGGGATTGTTAAAAGATTTAATGATGTTCCGTTGATTGGCTCTACTAGACTATTTGCATCATATAAGGAATCTAGCAGAACTCCATCAGTTGCTGAGCTTGCTTGTGCAGATCCTAATGCTCCATGTAGATTACCTAATTCATTTCAGGCTGACCCTCCACTTAATCAAGTTGTTAACAGAAATTTTGAAATTGGAGCAAATGGTACAACAGGTAATTATCTATTGATGGGAATAGATCACTCTATCAAGTGGAACGTCAGTGGTTACGCGGGAAGAAATTACAGTGATATCATTTTTATAGGTGGTAACAGAGTTGGTACCGGATACTTCAGAAACGTTGGTAACACACAAAGAATTGGAGCTGAGTTCGCCCTAAATGGACAACTTGGTGAAAAGTGGACATGGTTTTCAAAGTACGCCTATGTTCGAGCGACGTTTGAAACCTCTCAAATGATATCAAGTGTTGGCCACCCATCAAACACCTATGATGATGATGATCTTGACGATAATGAATTAAGAGAGCAATATCAGATTCCTATCAAGCATGGAAAAAAGATACCGGGAATTTCTCCTCATATAGGAAGATTCGGTGTAGGTTATTCTTTCAAGAAGAATTGGACTTTTAGTGCAGATATTGAAGCTAGTTCATCTCAGTTTTATAGAGGTGATGAAGACAATACTGCAGGATTAAAACTACCTGGACATATTTTAACCAATGTAGGAACAGAGTATAACTTCTCCATGGGAGATAAATTCAGAGCAGGTGCAAATGGTACCTTCTTTTTGACTGCTAGAAATATTTTTGGAGTCAACTATGAAACAGGTGGTATATTTGCGGAAAACGAAGTTAGCGGAACAGGGGGAAGCGGAACTTTTGTTACGCCTGGACAACCACGTGTAATTTTCGCCGGGATTAATGTTACTTGGTAGATAGTTGACTATAATCTTGAATTATTAAATTTAAGAATTAATATAATTTTCATGATCAAGTCTACACCTTCATTAATTTTAACTGGATTTCTTTCACTTCCTTTCTTCTCTTCAGCTTACGCCGATACTCGGGATTTAGACGATATCAAGCTGTATGACATTGTAAAAGTTGAGCAGTGCTTGGATCAGGCTTACGATACAATCCCAGGACACGCCAGAAAACTTGAATTTAAAATCGAGGGAGATGACCCGATTTATGAATTTGATATTGAATCCTCTAATGATGGATCAACCTATAACGTTGAATGTAATGCGGAGGAGGGATACATTATTGAAGTCGAAAAGGAAGTTGACGAGAATAACCCTACATTTAAAAATGGGGCTAAGATTAGCATTGAACAGGCACGAGTAAATGTTCTTGAAATTCATCCTGGAAGAATTGTTAATGAGGAAAGAGAAATAGGTTTGAACGGGTCACTTACTTACGAATTTGATATCCAGTCTAACGCTGGATATGAAATTAAGGTTGATGTTGACGCTAAAACAGGTGACATCGAGGAAGCCAGCTTTGAGATATATGAAATTGGAATGGAAAAAGAGTAATTTTAGATAAGTAGAAATCTCTTTTTAACTTTTATTAAGATGGGTAAAGTATATCTACTTAATAATGCTTCCTTTGTAACCTCCTTGAGAATCATATATATTTCCGTTTCTCTCAAGCTTACCTTGGTAACTTCCCAACGAATCATACATATTACCAAATTCGTCAATTCTACCTTTAAATCCACTTAAAGTATTATTCTCATTATTGTAAGTTTCAAATCTTCCTAGATAATCACCATAAGAATTATAAATACTTCCATTACTATCTACTCTTCCCTCAAAGCCAGTTGAGAAGTTAAACATATTTTTACTCTTACCAATTTTTGTAGAATACTCTCCCGCCGTGTTATAAATTGAGTCACTTTTAATTTGAGAAAAGAAAAAAAAAGTTATAAAAAAAGAGGATAAAAGAATTAAATTTTTTTGCATACTTTATTTTAAAAAAAATATAAAAATTTTAAAAGAAATATTTGACTAAAAAAAATGGCACGAAAAAAAATAAATTAACTTCGTGCCATTAATTTTTAATTAAAACATTATCGCTCCAGAGGGACTAAGTCAAATAAATGAGCATTCATCCATAAATGTACAACGATACACGCTGCATATCCAAGTAGAATTGCCCATGCCCATTTAAGGTGAGCAAAGAAAGTATAAACTCCTCTTGCTTGCCCCATTAAAGCAACACCTGCTGCAGATCCAATAGATAGTAATGAGCCACCAGTACCAGCTGTTAGTGTAATCAGTAACCACTGTCCCATATCCATTTCTGGGTGAGCTGTTAATACAGCATAGACTATCGGAATATTATCAATAATAGCAGATAAGATGCCAACTAAGACATTAGCATAAGTTGCACCCAATGTAACATACATATCATCAGAGATAAGTTTTAAATAACCTAAAGAAGCAAGCCCACCAACAGCGACTAATATTCCATAGAAAAATAGAAGTGTATCCCATTCAGCTCTTCCGGTTATGACAAAAATATCAAATTTATTTTTTTCAGGATATCTAGTTTTAAGAAAGTAGCCGTAAGTTCCGAGCATTCCTAGACCAAACATCATCCCTAGAATAGGAGGCATATGAAGAACGTTATGCCCAGTAACTGTTAAAGTAATTGTTAAAATTCCAAGTGCAGCAATTACTTTACCTCCGGGAAGGATAGTTACCTTTTTTCCGTCTCCTTTTGGAACTTCGTTAGGAATCGCAAAGTACATAATTGCTGCAGGAACAACGTAATTTACGACCGATGGTACAAAAATATTGAAAAAGTCAAAAAAGGAAACAAACCCTCGTTGCCATACCATTAATGTGGTTATATCACCAAAAGGAGAAAAGGCTCCTCCAGCGTTGGCAGCTACAACAATATTAATTAGACCAGGAACTACAAAAGCTTTATTTCCTCGACCTGCAACCATAACGACGGTTCCAAGTATTAAGGCTGTAGTTAAATTGTCAGCAATAGGGGAAAGAAAAAAAGCTATAACTCCAGAAATCAAAAATATTTTTTTATAGCTAAAGTTATTATTTGATAACCATGCACACAACGCATCAAACATTCGTCTTTCTGTTAATGCATTGACATAAGCCATTGCAACAAATAAAAAGAAGAAAAGTTCTGCAAATTCTAATACAACATGTCTGAACTGAGTTTCTGCCCATTTAGCACCAATGTTGGGATCTTGTGAGGCAACATAAGCAATTATTACCCAAATTAGAGTAGCAGCAAGAATCACTGGTTTAGATTTCCTAAAATGCGTGAATTCTTCTGCCATGACGAATGCGTATGCAACGATAAATAAGATAATACAAAAAATAGCAGCAGGACTTGTAATCATATCAAGACTTGTTGGGCCACTCGAACCTTCTGCTGCCATGGTTATTTGAGGCAAGAGCGAAGTTAATAATATGGTTAAAAATGATAGCGTTAGTTTAGAAAATAGATTCATAAATCCCCTTTTTTATTGCTTTAAAGAAAAACAATTATATATTTCTTAGAAGGCAATGACAAGTAAGAGAATACATTTAAGAAAAACACCTATATATATTTTTTTTCTTAAAAAACAAATTCCTCAGGATTTTAAAAAAATACCTTTAGAAGATTTCACATCATACTCTGTTTCAAAAGATGATGATAAAATTCTCCTAAATTTAGAAAAAATTTCAAAACTTAATACTCTTCAAAAAAACTATAAACTTTTCTTAATTGGTCAAGCTTTAAGCAAATACTGTAAATCTGGTGATTTCTTTATTGATTACTTTGGATGCGAACAAACTGATGTAAAAAACTTTATTTTAGGATGGAACCTAGCTAATTACAATTTCAACAAATTTCAGTCTAAAAAATTCCAAAAAAAAATTCCAAAAATTTCTCATGAATCTAACGACGAAATCAGTCTATTAACCGAATCCTATTTTTTTATAAGAGATTTAATTAATACACCTGCAAATATTTTAGGTCCGAACGAAATCTTTAATGCAGCAAAAAAATTTTTAAAAAAATTTACTCTTACCAATTTTGTGGTTGGAAAGAAACTCGAAAAAAACTTCCCCTTAATATCAGCTGTGGGTCAGGGGGCTGACGACTCAAAAAAACCAATTTTTTGTGAATTTAAATTCAATAAAAAAAAATCAAAGAAAAAAGTATTTTTAATTGGAAAAGGTGTTTCCTTCGATACCGGAGGGCTAAATATAAAAACTGGCTCAGGAATGTCATTGATGAAAAAAGATATGGGTGGGGCTGCAAATTGTATTGGTCTAGCAAAGTTAATAAGTGATTTTAATCTTGATGTAGACTTGAGACTGTTGTTGTGTTTGGTTGAGAACTCTGTTTCAAAAAAATCAATAAGACCGTCAGACATTATTAAAAGTAGAAATGGTAGTTTTGTTGAAATAGGTGATACAGATGCCGAAGGAAGATTAATTCTAGCTGATGCAATAACCTATGCATGTGAAAAAAATGCTGATCTTATAATTGATATGGCAACACTAACCGGAGCATCTCGAGTGGCAATGGGCATAGATGTCCCAAGCTTTTTTTGTAACGATGAAGATTTGGCTATGAAATTGATTGATCTATCTCAAAAAACTGGTGACCCACTATGGCAGTTACCGTTATGGGAAAATTATTCAGGTCAATTAAACTCTGCACATGCTGATTTCAAAAATATAGGAAATAGTATGTTTGGTGGAGCAATTACAGCTGCATTATTTTTACAAAAATTTGTAAAAGATATTCCGTGGATACACATAGACCTAATGGCATGGACTAAAGCTAATAAATTTTGTTCCTATGAGGGCGGAGAGGCAATGGGTATAAGAGCACTTCTGGAACTTATTAAAAGAATTTAAAAGTAAGCTGAACCAAGCAACTGTTTTGTGTATTCACTTTTAGGTTTTAAAAAAATCTTATTTTTTTCTTCAAACTCAATAATTTTACCCGACTTCATCACCATTATTTTATCTGATAAGGCCTTAACTATTTTTAAATCATGACTAATGAATATGTAAGTTAGCTGTTTTGTTTCCTGCAGATTTAGAAGTAAATCAACTATCTGTGATTGCACGGTCATATCAAGTGCACTAGTTGGCTCGTCGAGAATTATAAGATCTGGATTTAAAATAAGAGCACGGGCTATTGCAATTCTTTGACGTTGTCCACCCGAAAACTCATGGGGGTATCTAGAAAGCATTGAAGAATCAAGACCAACATCTTGGATTATTTTTTTTGTTAAACTTTCCATTTCTTTTTTTGATTTTTCTTTATTATGTACTTCGAGCCCCTCACTTACAATATCCTGGACAGTGAGACGAGGACTCAGTGAAGCAAAGGGGTCCTGAAAAATTATCTGAATATTTTTTCGATAAGATCTAAAGTTTTTTTCATTAAGATTTGAAATATTTTTATTTTTAAAAAAGAAATTTCCCTCAGAATCAATAAGTTTAATTAAGGCTTGTGCAATAGAACTTTTTCCAGAACCACTTTCACCAACAATTCCAAGAGTTTCTCCTTTAGCGATCTCAAAGTTAAGATTTTTTACAGCTTGAAAAGCATCGTTTTTATTTTTAAAGAAAAAACTATTTGTGTTTTTATAATAAACACTGAGATTTTTTACAGATAGGATGATTTCATTATTTTTTTTTTTATTTTTTTTTTCTCTAGGTTTTGAGTTAATAAGCTTCTTGGTGTAAATATGTTTTGGCTTGCTAAAGATTTCAGACGTTGTATTTTGTTCAACAATCTTACCTTTTTCCATTACACATACTCTATGAGCAATCTTTTTGACAATTCCAAGATCATGAGTGATTAGCAAAAGAGACATTTTATATTTTTTTCTTAATTTATCTAAGAGGTCTAATATTTGTTTTTGAATTGTAACATCAAGGGCAGTTGTTGGTTCATCAGCAATTAGCAAGTCAGGATTGTTAGCTATCGCCATTGCAATCATAACTCTTTGTCTTTGTCCCCCTGATAACTGATGTGGAAAGTGATACAATCTTTGTTCAGGGTTTTCTATACCAACTTCTTTAAGTAATTGTATACATTTTGATTTTTTTGATTTTTGGTTTAATGCAAGACACTCAGTAATTTGTTTTTCAATATTGTGAAGAGGATTTAGCGATGTCATAGGTTCTTGAAAAATCATTGAAATTTTTTTTCCTCTTATATTTTGTAAATTTAACTCATCTGAATTTAAGAGATTTTTTTTTTCATATATCGCACTCCCTGTAATTTTAAGTTGCGAGTTTGACCTTATTAATCTCATTATTGCTAAAGCTGTAACTGATTTTCCAGAACCACTTTCGCCTACAATAGCAAGACATTCACCTTTTTTAATTTTAAAACTACTATCTTTTACGGCATTAACTATTTGATCATTAAACTCGAAGGTAATACTAAGATTTTTAATCTCAAGTAAAGATTTCATATCAAATTACCTTTCTTGGGTCAAATGCATCTCTAACAGCTTCACCAATAAAAACCAGTAAACTTAGTTGAAGTGATAAAGTAATAAATGCA
>MDTB01189443.1_pt1 | contig 17691 bp, 9 predicted proteins | sample 811161 | NCBI WGS metagenome assembly MDTB01 (sample SAMN05326650, study PRJNA326480) | marine metagenome | isolation source: seawater | place: Mediterranean Sea | collected 2009
ATTAAAGGTAATGCTACCGTCTTCAGTGAATCGCAATGGATATAGATCAGTGTTCATGTCGGCAAAACCACCCCAAGCCTGTGCACTCGCTGGGAAGGTAAACGTACTACCATCTGCACTGATAACTGTGTCACCAAAGGCTTCTGAGAAACTTGCTTGATTTGTCGTAGGATCTAATGGATAAAGCTGACGACCATTAACTAAGAGGACATCAAATCTTATATCAGCACTAGAAAATTGAAGCTTAACAGTTCTATCAAATGCTACACCACCAACAGTGATATTGTTCTCACCTAACGTTAAGGCAACAGCATCCCCAAAAAAGTCAGAACCATTTGCAGTTGTCTTATAGACTCTGTAATCTGCACCGCCTTCAGGAAGTTCAGTTACATTCATTGATAACGACTGAGCACCTTGACTAGAGACGCCATCAGCAACAAGAGCTAGATCAATGACCTTAACCCAAGTTGCATGGTCTTTATCGTAAAAAGCATCACTTTCACCCAACGTAACCCCTAAAGTAGTTGATGGATGAAGCTGATTTTCATTAACAGAAAGAGCATCAAATGTTATCTCTGAGCTAGATAACTGAATCTTAACGGTTCTATCAAAAGCTACACCACCAATCGTGATATTGTTGGCACCTAATGTTAGGGCAACAGGATTGCCAAAGAAGTCGGAGCCGTTCGCAGTTGTCTTGTAAACTCTGTATTCTGCACCATCAGCAGGTAATCCAATGATATTCATCGATAATGTTTGTGCACCTTGGCTAGAGTCCCCATCAGAGGCGAGAGCTAAGGTAATAAGCTTAACCCATGTTTCATTTGGACCGACAGAAAATGCTTGACTATCGGCAACTGAAATTACGTTATCTGGATTTTCTGAAACTACCGGATAAAGTTGATCACCATTAACGGAGATGGTATCAAAGCGAACATCAGCACTAGAAAATTGAATCTTAACAGCTCTATCAAATGCAACAACGGGAACTGTGATGACATTGGCACCTAATGTTAAGGCTACAGCATTACCAAAGAAGTCGGAGCCATTAGCGGTTGTCTTATAGACTCTATAAGTGGCTCCGCCTAAAGGAAGCTCGGTCACATTCATTGATAATGCTTGTGCAGCTTGACTAGAAGCACCATCAGAAGCAAGCGCTAGAGTAATAACCTTGACCCATGTGTCGTTAGGTCCTTCAGCGAAACTGGAATTTTCATCTATTGTGATTCCAGCAGGCGGTTCACCAGCTGGCGGCGCTGTGTAAAGAGAAGCGCCATTAACAGAAAGGGAATCATATGCCACATCAGCACTGGAAAATTGAATCTTAACGGCTCTATCAAATGCAACACCGGTAACTGTGATGTCATTGGCACCTAATGTTAGGGCAACAGGATTGCCAAAGAAGCCGGAGCCGTTCGCAGTTGTCTTGTAAACTCTGTAGTTTGCTCCGCCATCAGGTAGCGCAGTGACATTCATTGACAATGTCTGCTCACCCTGACTATCAGCACCATCAGCAACAGTAGTTAATGTAATAACCTTAACCCATGTGTCGTTAGGTCCTGCAGCGAAACTAGAACTCTCACCTATAGTTGTAGATGCTTGAGCAGAAATACTGAACGATCCTAAGAGAACAGTTGCAAAAACTACCTTTGCAAAAGAACTAATAATTTGAGCTGAATTTAAGAGGAAATTTTTAAAATTTGAAGTTATATAACACATGATATTTTTACCCAATTTTTTTATTAAAATACTTTATTTATTAAACCCCACATCTACTAACAATAACATAACACCTTTTTCTCTGCATGACAATATTGTCAAATTTTTATATAAAAACATTGATCCAATTAATCTATTTTGTGAGCGCGGCTGTTTTGCTTTTTAACTTATGGAAACAGCCAAAATTACTGTAAAAACTACTTTACCGTTCTAAAGCCTATATGTGACGAAGCCAGAGTAACATCCTGCGCCTGCCTAGATGCAGGACGAAAACGTTGGCAGTAGTTGTCAGAGCAAAGAAAAGACCCCCCCTTGAGAGTTTTTACCTCTACTCCCGGCTGCTGAGGATCGTAACCCTTTGCACCATAACCTCTCATATGATCGGGGCCATAGGCACTATTAGTCCACTCCCAAACATTCCCCGTCATATCGAACAAACCATATCCGTTTGCAGGAAAACAACCCACAGGGGAAGAGCCAATAAATCCGTCTTCGTTTATATTTGTGAATGGGAAATGTCCCTGCCAGGTATTGGCTTTTGATTTACCCTGGTGTGGCGGCTCCTCGCCCCATGAATAAGATGCCCCTTCAAGCCCGCCTCTGGATGCAAATTCCCACTCTGCCTCAGTTGGCAATCTTCTACCAATCCAATTTGCATAGGCTATGGCGTCCTTATAAGTCACTTGAACCACGGGGAATGTTTCCTTACCTTTGATCGAGCTACTTGGCCCTAAGGGATGCCTCCAATTAGCACCAGGGACAAATTGCCACCAGGCAGGGGAACTGTTTTTACTAGAATCGGGAGAAACAAATACCATTGAACCAGGCACACGAAATTCTGCCGGAATATCAGGGAATTCTTTTTCGGATAAACCCCGCTCTGCAGCAGTGACATAACCAGTAGCTTCAACAAAGGCTTGATACTGCCGATTTGTGACTTCTGTGAGATCAATATTAAAATCTTTAACTTCTATCTTTTGAATGGGTTTTTCATTGGCATAGTAGCGATCATCACCAAAACTGAACTTACCACCTTTAATATGTCTAGTAGCATTGATTTCTATATCCGGCAAACACACTAAAGGCTCACTATTTTTACTGCATGCAACAGTAAAAATAGTAATTATAATTACCAACGTGAATCTTATTAGTGAGCTCATCGATTCAATCCACTAGACGTCTAATCAAAAGACCCTACTAGTTATTACCCCGCTTTAACTGCCTATCATCTGGCGTGAAAAACCTTCTAAGGTCATTTTCATCGCCACTGCGCAACCAATCATCTGGAAATTCGGCTGCCTTAGAGCGCTCACCATGTCGTAAAACAGCGCCGCGACTATACTTCTTGGTGTAGGGAACAGAATGCTCACCATCCTCTGCTAGACTCGCAAAGAGAGCTTTACGCAACTCAACCTTAACTTTCAAATAACGAGGATCATCAATCAGATTATTCATTTCTTGAGGATCATTTTTTAGATCAAAAAGCTCATCCGTATCCCAGACTCCATGATACTGGATTAATTTATAATCATCCGAGCGAATGGCTAGTGTGGTTGGTGTATGGGGAAAGTTAAATTCCCAATAATATTCATAGAGTAAATTATCGCGCCATTCTTCAACTAACTCACCCTTTGCCAATGGCAGCAGGCTTGCACCAACAAATTGGGGTGGTTGCTCTTTGATGCCAGCAATATCTAGTATAGTTGGCGCTATATCAATGTTAGCTGCCATCTCTTCAACCACATAATTTTGTTTGGCTCCCGGAATATATGCTACTAGCGGAACACGCATCGATTCCTCATAGGCATTTCGCTTATCAATCAACCCATGCTCACCAAATAAAAAGCCATTGTCACCCATAAGAATCACTGCTGTATTGTGGTCAAGGTTATTGGCTTTTAACCATGCAGTTATCCTACCAAGACTATCATCCACGGCTGATAGCGCTCGATTATACTGCCGCTTATATTCGGTTACATTTAGATCGCTGTGGTAAGGAAAATCTACGCCATGCCAACTATTGCGCTGATTTTTGACCCAAATCGGCTTGCCTTTGTAATTTTCTGCTGTATTGGCCTGACTGGCAGGCACCTTAATCTCAACATCACTGTACTGATCTTTATGGCGTTTGGCTGGATCAAAATTGGCATGAACTGCTTTATGTGACAGATACACAAAAAATGGTTTTTTATTATCACGCTCAGAAGATAGCCACTGCAACGTGTAATCTGTCAGTTCATCTGTTATGTAGCCTTTTTGTCTGACACGCTTACCATTGATATTAAAACGACTAAAACCGCCACCATATTTACGTACAGGATAATAATCACCCTGACCGGCAAAACTAAGCCAATGATCAAATCCGGGTTGAGGGTCGTCATGATGCCCACCCATATGCCATTTACCAAAGAATGCAGTTTCATACCCAACTTGCTGCAAATAACTTGGGAAGTAAACCGTTCCTTCCTTGGCAGGCTTATTGTTATCAACTACACCGTGAGTATGCATATATTGTCCGGTTAAAATAGAGGCTCGACTTGGCGAGCAAAGCGCGGTGGTCACAAAGCTATTTTTAAAGTGAACGCCTCTCTTAGCAAGCTGGTCCATATGCGGAGTAACAACTTCAGGATTCATAAAACCCAACGCATCATATCGCTGATCGTCGGTAAGAATATAAATCACATTTAATGGCTCTTTGGCAGCTGTAGCAGCAGCGGCAAAAAACAGTGAATTAGCACAAGCAACGACTAATAAAAACTTTGTTAATTTGGACCAAATTTTATGTTTAGAGCAGAATATTTGCATGTCTTGTTTCTTCCTGTTTATTAGTAACTCACAATTAGTATTGATAACTAGATAAGTATTTAATTTTTAGTTGTTTTTAACTTTAAGTCTCACCGACTTTAAATCTTTATTTCGAGACGAGCCACCGACCATAATTTTAAAATCACCAGGCTCAACAACCCAATTCATCTGCAAATTATAATAGGCAAGCATATCTGGGGTAATCTCAAAATCTATGGCGCGCTCTTCTCCTGGTTTTAAAGATACACGCTGAAACCCTTTCAGCTCTTTCACAGGTCTTGTTACTTGAGAAAACTTATCTCTAATATACAGCTGAACGACCTCATCACCCGCATACTGGCCCATATTTTTGACTGTTACAAAAAGCTTTGTTGACTCGTTTTGCGCAATCTTAGAATTGGATAACCTAACATCACTATATTCAAACTGAGAATAACTTAAACCATAACCGAACTCATAAAGATTATGCGTTGGTGCATCTGCATATTTTCTGACAAGAGCACTGGGCTTATGATTATAAATGGCCTGCATATGCCCAACACTGTAGGGAACAGTGATGGGTAATTTGCCGCTGGGATTAACCTCTCCAAACACAATTTCCGCTAGCGCTTGGCCACCCATCGCACCAGGTTCCCATGCTTCAATCAGCGCATCCACATTTTCAACAATCCATGGCTCAGCAAGAGGTCGACCATTCACAAAAACAACAATGGTTGGTGTGCCAGATGCTTGAATAGCCTGTACCAATTCTAACTGTTGTCCAAATAGCCCTATGGAACTACGAGCGACATTTTCACCAGATGTTTTACCCTTTCTGTCATACCTCAAAGGATTGCTACCTACTACCACAATAGCGACATCAGCCGATTTAGCCCTTTTCGCTGCTTTAGCAATCTGTTTTGACTGAATACTTTTTACACTGCCTTCTAAATCAAAATAATCGATCTTAGTTGGCCCTATGGCTACTTCTCTTAAACCTTCAACCATGGTTATTATGTTTTTCTCAGGCTGAGGGAGCACCCAGTCGCCCATAATTGAGTGATTGTCGGCATTGGGCCCAGTAACAAAAATATGTTTTCCAGCAGGTAAAGGAAGAATATTGCCCGCGTTTTTAAGTAACACGATACCCTGCCTTGCAAGCTCAAGTGCAGTTTGCTTGTGCTCGTCATTGAACATCAGTTTTTTAGCATCTTGTATATCAACCAAAGGGTTCTCAAACAGCCCTAAGCGAAATTTAGCCAGCAGTATAGGCCGCACTGCAGCATCAATTCTTGACTCAGAAATTCGACCTTGTCTAACCAGCCTTACAAGAGGCCTCAAAAACTTCGGCCCATGCATATGCATATCCATGCCAGCATCAACACTTTGATAAACCGCTTCTTTAAAGGTTGGCGCTGTTCGATGATAGGTTTTTAATCGCTCAACATCTAACCAGTCACTCACCACAAAACCTTGAAAATCCCATTCATCTCGCAGCACTTCAGTAAGTAAAAAGCGATTGCCATGTGCCGGAACACCATTAACTTCGTTATGTGCCGCCATTAAGGTGAAAGCACCTGCTTCAATTGCGCGCTTAAAAGGCGGGAAATAGTCTTCACGCAAGGAACGTATGGATACATCCATAGGCGATAAATTTAAGCCATTGACTGGATCACTTCCAGCAACAAAATGCTTTGCCGTTGAAAGCACACTGGCATCACTAGAAAAATCACCCTGCTGCAAGCCATTAATCACAGCAACACCCATTTCAGACACAAGGAATTTATCTTCACCAAAGGTCTCGCCAACCCTACCCCAACGAGCATCTCGTGCAATATCAATATTTGGGGTAAATGCCCAATGAGCGCCGTTTACCCTCACTTCTTTTGCCGTTTCAATACTGGCTTGTTCAACAAGGTCAAGATTCCAACTGCTGGCCATGGTGATTGGTGATGGGTATATTGTGGCCCCTTTTACTAATCCATTCCCATGAATTGCATCAATACCTATTAACAGCGGAATTCCTAGGCGACTCTGAAGCGCATATTTCTGAAGAAAATTGGCTTCTTCAGGGTTTTTAACATGCAAGAACGAGCCTACCCTCCCCTTTTTAATCACATCGGGGATTTGCGAAGAATGTAAATTAGGGTAAATACCAAAGGTGTCTCCCGCCTGCATTTCTTCAATGGTCATATTTTTTTCTGAACGAGCTATGTGCTCAGGACCGACAAACTGCGACATTTGACCAACTTTTTCGATCAGTGTCATTCTTGACAGCAAATCGTCAACACGAGCCTCATCAGAAAGATCGGAATTCTTATAGGGCTCTAAAGCCTGAGAAGCAACCGACGTCAGAAGCCCAATTGTTACTATTGTTAGGGAAAATACATTTTTCATAAAATTAAAATTCTTGTTTAAGTTATCTATTAACTATGTGTGCTTTATTGGTTCTGTAAAATGCGGTCATAGCGTTTAAAAAATTTGGTTCTCACTTTTCCATTTTTACCTACTCTCTTCCAACTACCGGCGTCTTCAGGTAGCTCGGCATCAACTGATGTAAGGTAGGTATCTAACTTTATATTCAATGATTCAACCATTTTTGGCATCTTTTCGGATAGATCAACACGCTCACCCGGATCCTTTACTAGATCAAAGAGTAAATTGCGGCCAGAGGCTGGAAAATGGATTAACTTAAAGTTTTCATATCGAATAGCAGAATGAGGTTCATTCATCCCTACCCTGTTGTAATGTGGAAAATGGAATACAAGGCCATCAAAAGGACGATCCAAATCTGCTTTATGATCTTCAAATAACGGCGTGAAACTTACCCCATCAAGGTTTTTAGGCAACCCCTTCTGCGATCCAGCGAGCTCAGCTATGGTAGGTAAAATATCATAACTCATAACCGGTGTATCACTTTGCTCACCCGCTTTAATTGCAGGCCCTGAAATAGCAAAGGGAACCCGAATACCACCCTCAGTAAGATCCCATTTCCCACGAAGAAGCGGCGAGTTTAGACCTGCACGATAGGGTTTACCTCTATTGACTTGCATTGGGAGCACTGGCATCCCACCATTATCTGAAAGGAAAATAATATAAGTATCTTTGGCAAGATCAAGTTCACTGTAGGCTTCAAGTAAAGAGCCAATGGATAAATCCATATCCTCTAACATAGCCGCATAACCCTGGTTTTTATGCAACTGACCTTTTTGGCGCTTTCCTACTTCAGCATAAGATGTATCGCTATATACAATATTTGAGTGCACAGCATAATGTGAGAGCTGAAGAAAAAAGGGTTGTTCTCGCTCAACCGATTCACGCATAAATTCTACAGCGCGCTTAGTCATTGAATTGACTCGTTTTGGATCCTCATCAGCATAGCCATGCCACTGAGTGTTGTTATTATCAAAATCACCCGCTTTGTTTTTAGTAATGCCATCATGAACATCATAACCATAAGTCGATGGGTCTTTATCGATATGCCACTTACCTATATGGGCGGCACGATAAGACTTATCGATCGATTTTAGTACTTGGGGGATACCAACCTGATTATGATCAATATGACTCTTACCCAAAACTCTGGTGCGTTTTAAGCGCGCAGGAGATTTACCAAACTGAATGCTATAGCGCGTTGGCGAACAAACGGGGGCAGCAGCATAACCACTGGAAAAACGAAGACCACCTTCTATAATGGCGTCAATATTGGGCGTTTTATGGTAGTCACTTTTAGCGTTTGGATAGTTTTTATCCATCGAAACTGACAGGCTACTCCAACCTAAGTCATCGGCTAAAATGACGATAAAGTTCGGTGGTTTTGAACTGTCATTTGGAGCGTAACCGTTACTATTAGTTGACTTTGTTGCGCATGCATTAACACCCATAAATATTAGACTGAGTAACAGAAATGATTTCAAGGTAAGCCTGTGAAAAAGATTAGCAGGAATTTCTAAAGTGGTTATGGTTACAAACTTGTTATTCATAGTATTAATATCCCGCACCATAAGAGGCAATCTTCGCATCCAAAGAATTACCAAAAATATCAAATTCTGGCTTTTCAGTGATATGTTTGAATATCCCTTTTCCAGCAGCAGAAAACCCAGGGTGGTTTATTTTCAATTGATGACTACTTTTAATCACAGAAGGATTGACTGCATAGGTTGAGGGACTGTCTGTTTTTCCTTCAAATTTAATTTCCGCAAGGGTTGAGCTTAAATCAGCATCTATAAAGTTCTGTGAGATATTCCCAGAAAAAACATTACCCCTCATATCCAAGTCCTTTTTTCGTGACCATCCAGACTTAAGGTTTTTGCCCAACACACCCCCATCTTCAACCACAAAAACATTATTCCACAGATGCATATCCTTACCCATAAGCCTAATTTTTGGCTCTGAATCACCTGCAATAACATAGGTGTTGTTATAAATAAAAATGCCTTCAGATTTAATTCGTTTGGGCACTGAGAAATTACTGACTTGAATCGTCCTACCTGGATGCGTACTTTTACCACCCTCTGGACGCTCAACTCCAGTTAGACGAGTTCCATCATGGACACTAATATTATGTCGCCAAATAATATTCTTATTTTTTCCCAGTATTTCGGTGCCATACCCCTCATTTTTAAGGGTAAAGTTATACTGCACCAAAATATTTTCATTGCCATAATCTACGTGTATTCCTGCAGAGTCATTATGACCACGAGAGCCATAAGAAAAATTGCGTTGAGCAACAATATTTTTGCTACCAAAGAACCAAGCGCCACTCCCCCGATTTACAGACAATGTAGGCTCAACCATGGCACCAGAACGAATAAAACTGTTTTTCTCCAGAAGACCATTCATCACGCCACTCATCAACACACAACTTCCACCGGTATCTTCACAGCGGTTATTTATAATGCGTAAATTGGTATCATAATTAGATGGCATGCCAGCAACACCCTCAACTTTTGACGCTCGATGACGAATCGCAATTCCGAAGCGCGCTGAATAACGCAAGAAATTATCATGAATAAAAATATCGCCGGTATTAAAAGCACGGTCTTTAGACGAACTAGGAAGGGTCTCAAAGCGAATGCCTGAAACCGATGTCTTATTAAAAGATTTTTCACCCGACGTTGTATTGGTTGCCCTAGCTCTTACTGGGAAAATCTCTTCAACCACAAGATCGTGAAGGTTGTATCCACGTAAGTTCCGCTTTCCTGTATTTTTGACAAGAATGCCGTAAGCATCATAGTCAGATACAGAATTTCGTGATTTTTTTCTAAAGTTCCTTATATTTAGCTTACTAAACTCGAGTTGGTCTTGGTCGACTACAAGAATAGTAGCAAGATAAGCACCTCTGATTGCAGTAGAGCCATCAATGACTGGCAAATCACCATCACCATAGGCTGTATAGTGAATGGGATAGTCTGCATTTCCAGACTCATCGACCACAAGCTGTCCTTTAAATAGATCACCTGACTTAAAGTGAACCGTATCACCTGGTTGTAACTTTTGCTTTTGCACCCTTTTTAGTGAGGCCCAAGGACTTTTTTCAGACAGACCGTTATTTTTATCTTTTCCCTCCGAGGAACTGACAAAATAGTCTACCGGCTTGCAAATCCCCAGCGCGGGTAAAGCGAGCATTGCGCCGATAACAAAAGTCCTTAAGAAAGATTGCGATTCAAAAAGCATCTTAGAATTTCGCTCTGAAGCCCAACGAAATCCTTCGATCAGAATCTGACATTCTAGCAATAGGCCCATTGGGGAATACACCAGGATTCGTTTTTCGTGATTTAAGCAAATTAACGCCACTTAATGTGGCAGTAAACGTCTTATTAATCTTATAGGACAAAGAACCATTTAGCTGACCTCTATCATCTGTGTAGAGAGGTTGCATATTTGCTATATCAACTGACTCAGACACTAAAAAATTATCTCGATAGGTATATCTTAAGCGAGCATTCAAACGGTGCCTTTCATAAAAAACTGTAAAGTTGTATGAATTCTCAGACAAGCGGACAAAGTTTAGAGGAAACACTGGTATGTTACCATCAGTCCTCAAAAATGCTGGCATATTAAATACTTGTTTTCGACTGCCTTTTTGATAGGCGTAATTTGCAATAATACCTAAGCCTCTAAACGGCTTCGGTATATTGCGGAAATAATGCAAGAATGAGAGTTCAACCCCCTCAATGCTGCCTCCCTCTAGATTTACCGGTGAATTTCTAGGAACTAATAAACCCTCATCGCCACTATCGGTAACACAGATAGGGTTGTCATCTGAACCCTCCTCGGGATCAAGACGAGGATTACAAATATATTTCGCTTCAGGGTTCCTTCCAATGACGCCTTTTAGATTTTTTTTGTACAAACCCAAACTAGCGACACTACCCTTTCTGAAATAATATTCTAGCGTGGCATCATATTGCTCTGCCCGCGTCGGCTTAAGCTCTGAATTACCAACATTGACTGCTTGACCGACATTTAATGGATATTGGACTGTTGGTGAGAGATCACTAAAATCTGGGCGGCGTAAAATTTCAGCAAAACCCAATCTGATTTGAATTTTTTCTTTTGGCGCCAAAACTAAACTGGCGCTCTCTAATTCAGTGGTATAGTTTTGCGATTTTTGCTCATTTAAAAGCGTTCCGTCGGGTAATATCTCACTCCCGTTAGCATCTTGATCAGTATCCACTCGACGATAGCCAATATTGCCTCGAGCAGGTATTCCAAATAGAGTCGTGTTAAAGTCGCCTCGAATATATACCGCTGCTGTATCCTCCTCAACCCCGAAACCTTGCAACGGATCTATAACCCCATTTTCATCCAATAAGAATAGTTCGCGCAGTTCATCGCGCTGACTAGCAACCTTCTCTGGATCTAGGGTTAGAAAGTCATCGAGATAGCTTCCATTGCTATTAAAGCTAAAAAAATCCCCTGGCGTGGCCAATAGGTAACTTTCTAGATCTGTTCCTGAAAATCCAGGCCACTTTTGTGTTAGTTGGGACTGACGAGAACGGTCGCTTGAACGCTGAGTAAAACGAACTCCAGCTTTTATTGAAGTCCAACTATCATGATCAAGGAACCATGTAGAGTCGATTTTTTGCGCAGCCTCTCTATTATCATAAAAGAAATCCTGATCCTTGGTTATGAACATAGACCAATAAGCCGGATCTAGAAGCTGCTCGCTACTTACAGCGTCAGCATATGGGCCATAGGCCAAAACATCACCTTCGAGTGAGTAATAAAACGGCACCCGATATCTTGCATTTGCGCTATGAAAATTTGCATGATTGGGATCATTAAATTGTAAGCTTGTTACAAACGCCTGTTCCGTCGATTTAGAACCGGCAGCACTTAATTCAGCTACAATATTGAATTTGTCTGAATCCCATTCACCACCAAGCGCTGCGACATATGACTGAGTATCACGATTTCCCGCTTTATTATTGGATTTGATTTGAACGCCGTCCTGATCGCCATTAGCTAATATTCCACCACCAATAATGCCAGAATTGAGCATCGGTACCTTAAATCCGGCAACTTCAACTTGGTTAAACGAATCAATTGTTAAATTTGGATCATCTAACTCACCATTAGACCCCGGTAATCCAATAAACGCAGACTGCTTCAAGCTTTGTTGTTTTAAGTCAGTATAGGAGCCTTCAGCATAAAGTTTTAAGTTATTTTCTACCTGCCATTCAAGAGAACCAGAAAAAGCCGAATTAATTCTATTTTGCAGACCATATTCAAGATCACTAAACCCAGGTTTATAATAGGGGTCATTGATTCCGTCATCATCAAAATCAAGATTACTTTGTGTGGATTGACGAACGCCTGGAGAAACACGTAATTGGTCCTCACGAACAAATTTATCAAAATAGGATAAATTCAAAATGGCACCCACATCACCTCTACTTGTTGCAAACCTATTGCCAAATGTTGCCGAAAAGTTTTCATTCCACTTATCCGCATTTTCCGCATATTCAGACACAGCGCGAACAACACGCAGGGGCTTTTTAAGTTTAAGACCTCGGTAGGTCTTTACATTAATGGTTCCACCAAGCGATCCTTCAACCATATCGGCTGTAGGTACTTTGACCACATTAAGCGAACGTACTAGTGTTGACGGTAAATCAGAGAAGCTTATACCGCCGCGAGCACTTTTTGAGGGTGTAGTGCTTCTACCATTTATTTCGACACGGTTTTGAGTGCTACCACGCACCGAAACACTGGAACCAATACCGCCCGATCGATCAATTTGCACACCTGGAATGTTTTCCAAAACCTCTGCAATATTTTCGTCTGGAAGTTTACCAATATCATCAGCATTAATTACTTCAGTTAAGTTGGCTAAGGCACGCTTGGCTTCCAGCGCAGACTCAAGACTTGCACGAATGCCCGTTACAATAACTTCTTCAATTGATTCATCTGCAGTTTTATTATTCTTTTTATCTTCTGCTGATAGAGCTGCTGCACTGCCCCCTAAAAGAAAAAATGCTGCCATTGTTGTTAGATAAAACCTTGTTATTTTGCTCTTCATTACATGTCTCCTGCTTTAACAGCAGATATTAGTTTATTTAGGCAATTCTCGTTTCTAGCGTCGCTAACTAAAAACCCAAGAAATTCCTATCTTGGGAATTTAATTTAATCAGACATGCTCTGCAGAAAAGACTATCCAATAGCCACAACCCCAGAATACAGCATTTTTTAGCGCGCAAATGTAACACGCTTTAACTGCAATGACAATATTGTCATTGCAAAACTCCTTTTTAGAATTAACGCTAAAATTTAGAATCTTTTAGGCATCTCTTTAGGGGTAATTTTGTTGCTTTTGTCCTTATCAAGCCATTTAAAGTTTTTGGCAATTTCGGCCTCTGCTTCGTCAATTGATAAAACTCGATTGCCATCTTTATCAAATCGCTTAAATTTTTCTCGAAGCCAATGTGGGTCGATGCCTTTCATATCCCTCAAACCTTTAACATACTCTGATCTCGTCCATTTGTCGTCACCATTCATATCTAATTCAGCGTATTGGTCCGATTTGTAGTTAGCAAATTCGATTATACTTAGCGCATTATCCTTATCTTTATCAAAAGCTTTCCAATCCGAATCCGCAAAACTGCACAATGGCAGAAGCAACAGACACGCAAAGCTAATTTGTGTTTTTTTCATCATAGTTTCCTTTTTTTATATTGAGTAGTTAGTTTATTTTTTGAGAAATACGTTTATTTAATTTTTTATGAATCTTCTGCCAACCGTTTTTTCTTATAGCTTCATGACGCATGAGTTCACTTTTGTAATGACTGTTTTCAGCTAGGTTGGTTGATTCAATAGAGTCTTTTTCATGATCATAAAGCTCTTGAGCTACCATCTCTCCACTTCGAGCTCCAACCCAAGCGGTATATCGAAAACGATCAGTTCTAACAGTTTCACCCATCAATAACTGATTTTTAGCGTAGCGAGGGAATTGTGCAAATATCGCCTCCTTCCATGGTCGATCGGGTTGATCCATTAGCGGTCGTAAAGAAACTCCCTCTAAGTTATGGGGTTGATCAAGACCTGCAATATCAAGAAGCGTAGGATAAATATCCACTGTCTCCACAAGCGCCTTTGTACGTGACCCAGCCCTACTAATTCCGGGAACACGAATAATGAGTGGAATATGAATATCAAGCTCTACGTTTGAATGCTTAGACCAGCCGCCATGATCTCCTAACTTGAAACCATGGTCGCCCCATATCACCACAACTGTATTTTCATTCAAGCCTAGGGTCGCTATTTTTTCTAGCAACTGCCCTACCAAATCATCGGCGAAAGAAATAGCTGCAAGATAACCATGTCGTAGCTTATCTGCCTCAGCCTTTGGCATAGGGCCTGGCTTGGGTGGTAAATTGTCATAATTCCAGATTTCCCAAGCCACTACCGCCCAATCTGGCGCACCCAGTTGTTGTTGGGTTGTTTTTGGGGCAGGCACCTCGGCGGGATCATATTGATCCCAATATTTTTTTGGCGCCCTAAATGGCAAATGAGGGCGATGCAAACCTACTGCAAGAAAGAAAGGATCGTCCTGCTGACTAAGTCGGTCTAGCTCATTTACAGCATGGGCAACATTCTTAGCATCAGGTAATAGCTCATCAGAAAGCCAGACAGCATAAGGAGGCCCCTTAGGTAAACCGCGCTTTTTGCGATCTTGTCTAAAATCATAAATCGTATCAAAAGGCGGCTTGGACCATCCATCAGCATCATCATCAAAATGGTGATAAATTTTTCCTACAGACAAAGTCTCGTATCCATTCTGTTTAAATATTTTATTCATTGTTATTACGCTGGGTAAAGTTCCAGAAACCGTCTGATCAAGCCTCTTGATACCAGTTGAAGATGGTCTTAACCCAGTAAACAATGCCGCTCTTGAGGGCCCACATACCGCTTGCTGGGTATAGGCCTGCTCAAATAACAAAGCAGATTGAGAAAAACTATCTATATTGGGCGTTTGCGCAACTGGATGCCCATAACTGCCAATATCAGGACGCAAATCATCAAAAGAAATAAATAGAATATTCGGCTTTGATCCCGCTTGTGCTGACTTTTCCGTATCCGAATGGGCACCAAAACTATATAGATATACAGACAAAATAAGAAAAGAAATTGCTTTGGGGAAAATTTTAGACAATGGGAATCAACTATTAAAAATTTTGTTATTAGATTATAATGATAATATTGTCATCATCAAGGGAAATACTGCATAGATATAGTTTTATAGCGTGGTGTCTACATAACAATAACGGTGAAGTGACCTATCTAGCACAATAACGCATCAAACAATCAAACAATAATTTCTAACGGCTCTTTTTAAACTATGGAGTCTGCTACTAGTATTAATTATTAAATTTTCTATTTACTGGAGTTATCTGCATAATAGGCACGATTGACACTATTGCATGAGCTGTACGTGCCATTGCATATAGAAAACATAGAGGAATAAATGGTTCAAAGTAAATCAACACTCAGCGATATTGCAAAACTTGCTAAGGTCTCCATAAAAACCGCCTCGCGGGTAGTTAGAAAGGAATCTAAGGTTAGCCCTAAAACTAGAGCTGCCGTCGAAGACGCAATAAAAATACTTAACTATCGACCCAGTGTTGCTCCGAGGGCTGCTGTTGGCTCAAAGTCTTATGTCATAGGACTTGTATTTGACAACCCAAATGCAAGCTATATTGTCGAATTATTACAAGGTGCCTTAGAACAAGCCAGAAAAGACGGCTACCACCTTATTGTTGAGCCCGTAAATCTTTCATCCCCTTCCATCATAGAAGACATTAATAACCTTTTAATCCAATCTAATTTGGACGGCATGATATTACCTCCCCCACTCTGTGATGAACCTTCAATCCTGAAAACTCTTATTTCAGCGGGAAAACCCTTTGTTCGAATTTCGCCCAGTATTTCAGATGAACTTGGCCTTCGTGTTGAAATAAATGACCATGATGCAGCAAAAAATATGACTAACAAACTCATTACACTGGGACATAAATCAATTGGATTTGTCACGGGGCGAAAAGGCACTGCTACAACAAGACGCAGGCTTGCGGGCTTTTACGCAGCAATGAAAGATGCCAGACTGGCAGTACCAAATGAGTTTGTTCTAGAAGGTAATTTTGAATATAAATCTGCTCTAATTGCAGGGGAGCAACTCCTTAATCAAGAAAAACGACCAACAGCCATTTTTGCTAGCAATGATGAAATGGCAGCGGGATTGATTGCTGCGGCTCATAAAGCCGGGCTTTCAGTTCCAGGTGATCTCTCCATTGCTGGTTTTGATGACAGCATGGTAGCCACTGTTGTATGGCCGCAATTAACCACTGTGCGACAACCGATTAAAGATATGGCCGCCACAGCTGTAAGAATATTGATTGAACAATGCCGCGCAGAAAAAGATTACAACCCAAGTAATGAACTACTTAGCACTGAAATTATTACGCGAGGGTCAACAGCCGCTAAAGAAGGAAATTAGCTTGAATACAATATTAATAATATTTGCCTGATCATGAGTAAGAGTATGAATCAACTTTCAAAAAAATTGGCCATTCTCTTTTTTTGGATTGCCATATTCACCCCATACAACAGCTTGCTAGCAGATCCCGCAACTGCGAATAAATCTCCTAATATTATCCTTGTTCTTGCCGACGACATGAACTGGTTTGATATTGGCGCTTACCATCAATTATTTGACTACGTCCCTAAAAATGCCATTACGCCTAATATAGATAAGCTAGCAAGTGAAGGCATGCTTTTTACACAATCGTTCACTTCAACCGCTATGTGTGGAGTGACCCGCCAACAACTATATACAGGCATTTACCCAATACGTAATGGCGCCTATGGCAACCATACGCGTGTTTATGATGGGGTGAAAAGTGCTGCCCATTACTTTAGAGATCTGGGTTATCGTGTTGGCTTGGCCGGCAAAGGACATGTTTTCCCAGGGAAATCATTTCCTTTTGAAAGAGTAGGAAAAGCCAATAAAAAGGCTGATGGAGAATCTTCTTTTGGCATCCAAAGTACACGAAGATTTATCGCCAGAAACAAGGCTCAGCCTTTTTTCCTAATTGTTGCATCTGCAAACCCCCATACTCCATGGACTCGGGGTGATACAACTCAATACCCAGTGGATAAATTACAGATACCAGAATTCTTAAATGACACTCCCGCACTACGTGAGAAACTTTCACAATATCTTGCTGAAGTAACTGACCTAGATCGTGAAGTCGGTTTACTTGAAACTGAAATTGAAAAACTCGGCATCCAAAAGGACACAATCTTTATTTTTACCAGTGAACAAGGTAGCGCCTTTCCATTTGCCAAATGGACTAACTACGATAACGGTCTAAAAACAGCGTTTATTATTCGCTGGCCAAATAATATAAAATCAGGCTCGGTAAGCAACGCTATGATCGAATATGTTGATGTCGTTCCAACACTAACCGATTTGGTGAGTAACACAGTGCCAAAAAGTTTGGATGGAAAAAGCTTTAAATCCGTTTTAACCGGCCAACAAAAGGACCATAAAGAACATGTTTATGGTGTTCAAACTAGCTTTAATATCCATGAAGGTGGGCCCTACCCCATAAGGTCCGTTCGCACTAAAAGACTTAAGCTTATTCATAACTTAATGCCTGAAAACAATTTTTCCAATATTTTGAC
>MDTB01164949.1_pt1 | contig 17689 bp, 22 predicted proteins | sample 811161 | NCBI WGS metagenome assembly MDTB01 (sample SAMN05326650, study PRJNA326480) | marine metagenome | isolation source: seawater | place: Mediterranean Sea | collected 2009
CAAATTTATTAACAAATATATAATCTCCAATTAATAGATTCGGCTTCATAGAACCTGAGGGTATCCAAAAAGGTTGGAAGAACAACGTTCTAATTAATCCTGCAATTAACAAAGCAAAAAAAATTGTCTTAAAAAATTCTTTAATGCTCTCAAAATAAGTTTTTTCTTTTCTTGACATAATTTAAACTTTTCTTTTTTTCAGTTTTTATTTATTATATTTCTTGCTTCTATGACTACCATCGCATTTACAATATCCTTTTCATCTGAAATGGATAGATGTAAAATAGGTCTAGCATTTAAAGGCAAAATAGAATTTAAGTAGTTTTTTGCTTGACCACTAATATTTAAAATAGGTTTACCGTTTGTATCATTTAGAACTGTTATATTTCTCCATAAAATCCCTTTACTAAAACCCGTTCCCAATGCCTTAACAAATGCTTCTTTTGCTGCCCAGCGATTCGATAGCGTTTTAAAGCAAGGTGAACCTCTATTCCATACTAATTTTTGTTCTAGTGATGTATAAATTCTCTCTTCAAAACGAGTGCCATACTTATAATAAGTATCTCTAATTCTTTTAACAGAAACAATATCATTTCCAATTCCAATTAACATAAAAGACCTATAATTTTTTTTGTGAATTATCTATTTCTTGTCGCATTTTAAAAATTGCTATTTCTATACCATCAAAAACTGCTTGAGAAATTAAAAAATGACCTATATTTAATTCTCTAATTTCAGGAATAGAAGCAATAAATTTAACACTCTGATAAGTCAATCCATGACCACCATGAATTTCTAATCCAAGATTACTACCCAAACTGGCGGCTATATTAAGTTTTTCTAACTCCTCCAAATACTCTTCTTTTTTATTTTTTAGCATCAACTCACAAAAAGTTCCCGTATTTAGCTCTATAATTGAAGCTCCAACCCTTGAGGCAGCTTCTACTTGTTTAGGATCAGGAGAAATGAATAAAGATATCCTGATTTTTTTTTCTATCAATGGTTTTAAAAATAATTTTAAATTATTTTCTTCTTTTATTACTTCTAATCCTCCTTCAGTTGTTCTTTCTTCTCTTCTTTCGGGAACTAAACAAACTGCATTTGGAATAACTTTTGTAGCTATCATTTGCATTTCTTTAGTAGCAGCCATTTCTAAATTTACTGGAAGATTGGTGTATTTTATAATACGCGTAAGATCAGTATCTATTATATGTCGCCTATCTTCTCTAAGGTGAAGTGTAACACCATCAACATTTAATTTCTCTAGAATTTTTACCATTTCTAAAGGATCAGGATATAAGGTACCTCGAGCATTTCGTAATGTTGCCACATGATCAATATTTACACCTAAACGTATTTTAGAAACAGTTTGCATCATTTATAGTTACTCCTTTAAATTTTTTTATTTAATTTTTTTTCTTTTCTGATAAGAATTAATTAATGGTTTTGATAATAAATAGACAAAAAAGGAAGTTATAATACCACTTATTATCCCACCTACTGCGTAAGGTATAAATTTATCAAAATAAACTTCAATCAGAAATTTTTCTAAAACATCTAAACTAGTAAGCTCTGAATCAAATTTCCAAGTATCATCATGAATTACACCATTATTTCCTAAAGAAAATTGATCTAAAATTAAACTACCAATTCTAACATTTATAGCAGCAATAAATGGAAAAGTTATTGGGTTACCAAAAAAAGTTCCTAAAATAGATGCAAATACATTACCACTAAGTAAATATGCTAAAACTCCTCCAAGGATAAAATGAACACCAAATAAAGGAGAAAAAGATGCAAACACTCCAAGTGATAGACCTAAAGCAATTCTATGGGGCGTATCAGGTAATCTTTTAATCCTATGACTTAAATACTCAACTACTCTACGCCAACCTCTTTCTGGAAAAAATAAGGACTTTAGATTCTTTAGAGTGCTTTGTTTTTTTCTTCTTTTAAAAACCATAATTATTAACAAAATATACTAGTTAATAATTAGATAGTATTTGAGTATTTTGATTACTAGATGTTTCTAAAATCTCTCTTGTTCTAACTACAATTGCTATGTCACTATCTGCCTCAATAGAAGTCATAATGTTAGATAAATGCTTAAGATCTTTAACATGAATCTCCATAATTATACTATAAAAGTCGGGTTTTCTATCTACAAAATCTATATTTGTTATATTTGCACCTCTTTCACCTATTAAAGAACAAATTCTTCCTAATACACCAACACCGTTATACATCGAAATGGTTAAGCTTGTTGGATGGGAATTTTGAATATCGCCATCTGGCCATCGTAAATCCAGCCAATTTCTAGAGTTATTATCTATATTCTCAAGGTTATCACAGTCAATTGCATGAATTATAATTCCTTTGTGTTTTTCAGCAATCCCAACAATCCTTTCTCCAGGTATAGGCATGCAACAAGAGGCAGTATTTGCCTGCTGATTAGGATCTAAACCTACAAAAGATAATTTTCTGTTTACAAAATTTTGTACTGTTAGGCCAGTAACTTTTTTTGGATAAAGTGTCTTTATTAATTCATCACCAGTAAGCTCAACTGAACCTAGTGCAGCTAATAAATCATCTATATTACTGATTACTAATTTTTTAGCAGCGGTGAGTAACGCTTTTTCAGTAACCTTTTTACCAATTTTTTCAAAAGAAACGCGAGCTATCTCCTTCCCAATTTTTATATTCTCTACCCTTCTTTCTTCTCTTAATTTTCTTCTAATAGCTGTTTTTGCTCTTCCTGTACATACCATTGTTTCCCAACTTGATTGTGGTTTCTGGGCTTCTGATCTTATTATAGATACTGACTGACCATTTTTTAATTTAGTCCATAAAGGAACTCTCTGACCATCTACCATTGAACCGACACAACTATCACCAATTCTAGTATGAATGGCATAAGCAAAGTCTATTGGAGTAGCTCCCCTTGGTAATTTAATTACTTCTCCCTTAGGAGTAAAACAAAAAACTTGGTCTTGAAACATTTCTAACTTAACATGCTCAAAAAATTCACTTGGATTTTCACTTTTTATTAAACCATCACTTAAAGCTCTTAACCATTTGAAAGGATCAACAACAAAAGGATTTTTGACTCTTTCCCCATCTCTGTAAGACCAATGTGCTGCAACTCCACTTTCAGCAACTTCATCCATTTCAATTGTCCTGATTTGAACTTCTACTCTTTTCCCATCTCTTCCAGAAACTGTGGTATGAATTGATCTATAACCGTTGCTTTTTGGATGACTTATATAATCTTTGAATTTTCCTGGTACTGCTCTCCACCTTCGATGAACTGAACCCATTGCAACATATGCATCAGTTTCATTTTCTGTAACAATTCTAAAAGCAAATATATCAGAAAGTCTAGTAAACCCTTCTTTCTTATATTGCATTTTTCTCCATATAGAATAGGGCTTTTTTTCTCTACCTGTTACTCTAAAGTTGATTTTTTCATTTTTTAATTGCTGTTTTATATCATCAATAATTTTAGGTACTAGATCATCAGTTTCTTTTCTTAAAGTTATAAATCTTCTTATTATTGAATTTCTTGCTTCAGGATTAAGTACTCGGAAACTAAGGTCTTCTAATTCATCCCTCATAAATTGTATCCCCATGCGACCAGCTAATGGTGCAAAAATTTCCATTGTCTCCTTAGATTTTCTAACTTGCTTATCCAGAGGTAAAGCACGAATAGTTCTCATATTGTGTAATCTATCTGCAAGTTTTACCAGTAAAACCCTGACATCCTTACTCATAGCCATAAATAATTTTCTAAAATTTTCAGCGTGCTTGGTTTCTAAAGAACTTAATTCTAAATTTGTTAGTTTTGTAACTCCATCAACCAGTTGAGATACTTCTTTACCAAAAACAGCCTCAAGTTGTTTTATTGAACTGCTAGTATCTTCTATTGTATCATGAAGAAGAGCCGTTTTTATAGTCGCTTCATCTAGCCTTAAATCAATTATTATCTTAGCAACTTCTACTGGATGAGTAAAATAAATCTCACCTGAGGCTCTGTACTGACCTTTATGAGCATTAAAACCATAACTGTATGATTTTTTAATTAAATCAAAATCAGCATTTGGATTATACGATTTAATTTGCTGTATCAGATCTTCAATACTTAACATTATTGAAGCCACATAAAATAAATACTATTTTTTTTCTTGTGCTTCCATCAGAGCTCTCAAAAGATTTTCTTCGGATATTTCATCTTCAGGATTATCATCTTCTGCGTCAGATCCCATTAGGATAGCCATCTGATCTTCCTCAGGCTCATCAACCTCAATCTGTAATTGCTTACTTTCAATTGCTGATTCACGAATTTGATCAGATGTTAAAGTTTCGTCTGCAATTTCTCTAAGAGCAACAACAGGATTTTTATCCTTATCTCTTTCAACAGTTAGTTCTGCACCTAATGAAATCTCTCTTGCTCTATGTGCTGCTAACAAAACTAAATCAAACCTATTAGGAACTTTATCAATACAATCTTCTACAGTGATTCTAGCCATTTTAACCTCCTAAATTAGGATCTTATTATGACCTTAGATATAAAAAATCAATACTTTAGTAAAAAATTATCAATTTTTGACAATTTTTAAAAATTTTTTTTTGTCCCAATTTTTTATATTAATTAATTCCTGAGCGTTTTTTTTTAGTACAGGATGAATCCAATCTGGATTAACCTCACTTAAAGGCTGTAATACAAAAAGTCGATCTTGGATTCTGGGATGAGGTAAAATTAAAACCTTAGATTGATTACTAATTTGTAGACTAAAAGGCATTTTTAACCACATATTAAAGATATCTAAATTTGGTAGTATTATTGATCCAGAACTCAAAATATCAAGGTCTAACACTCTATTTCCCCATATTTTACTAGTCTTTCTGCCAAACATTTTTTCAATTTTTTTTAATTCATTTAAAATTTCATATGGATTTAATTCAGAATAAACCTCGGAAACAGCATTTATAAAATTAGGCTGACTTTCATCAGGATATGATCTACTCTCCCAGAAAGAACTAACTTTAATCAATTTCATGTTAAAATTTGAAAAAGCTATTAAAGCTTTTTTTATAATTTCTAATTTTTGAAGTTTTTCTGTTTCTAAATTACTTCCAAGGGCTATCAAATATTTCGTCATAGTAACAAATAGTTTAATTTTAAAATTTAAATAAAATTTAATCTTTAAATAATTTTTTAACACATTTTATTAATATTGACCAAAATTTCTATCAGGATTATCTTTAATTCATAATAGAATGGAAAATTAATGAAACTTTTAGTTGCAGCTCCAAGAGGTTTTTGTGCAGGTGTAGATCGTGCAATAGAGATAGTTGAAAAGTGTCTGCAAAAATATGGAAAACCTGTTTATGTTCGTCATGAAATTGTACATAATGAATATGTAGTAAAAAACTTAGAAAAAAAAGGGGCCATTTTTGTAAATGAATTATCTGAATGTCCAAAAGATAGACCAGTAGTTTTTTCTGCACATGGTGTAGCAAAATCAGTTTTTTCTGAAGCAGAAAAGAGAAAGTTACATTTTGTAGACGCTACATGTCCACTAGTTACCAAAGTACATATTGAAGCTAGAAGATACCATGATTTAGGATATCAAATAATAATGATTGGCCATAAAAACCATCCTGAAACTATAGGCACTATGGGTCAGTTACCAAATGGTGAGGTATTGTTAGTAGAGGATTTAAAGGAAGTTAATAATATTAAACCTAGAAACATTGAGCGGCTTGCTTATATCACCCAAACTACTCTTTCAGTAGATGATACATTAGATATAGCAATTGCTTTAAAAAAAAGGTTTCCTATGATAGTAGCTCCACATAAAGAAGATATTTGTTATGCTACAACCAATAGACAAAATGCAGTTAAAAAAATTTCACCTCTGATAGATGGATTATTAGTTGTAGGATCTATGAATTCTTCAAATTCTAAAAGGTTAGTAGAAGTAGGAAAAAAAGCTGGATGTGAGTATTCTCAGCTAATTGATAATGTTTATGACATAGATTGGAGATCAATTTCAGGATCAAAATCTATTGGGCTAACTGCAGGTGCCTCAGCTCCTGAAATATTAATTAATCAAGTAATTGAAGAATTCAAAAAAAGATATAAAGCAACTATTGAATTTATAGAGATTACAAAAGAAGATATACAATTTAAAATACCCAGCTCCATTAGAAATTAATGATAAAAATCCCTTCTGAAGTTAAATATTTAAGTTACGCTGGTATAATACCTATTTTGATGGGCTTAGTTGGCTCTTTTGATTTCAACTTAGTAAGTGACAATTTTAATAATTGGCTTGTAGAATTTGGATTACTTTTTAGTGCACTAATTCTTTCTTTTTTAGGAGGTTGTATATTTATATTCGAGATCTCTTTTAATTCTAAATTTAATTTTAAAGGGATTTTATTATCTATGTTTCCATCAATTTGGGCAGCATTATCATTACAAATTCCTATGACCTGCTTTTTATTAGCAATAGGTTTTCTAGCTACTCTTGAAAGAGAACGTTATCTGGCTAGAATAATCGAATTACCTAAATGGTGGCTTAAAATGCGATTTCGTCTTACTACACTAATTGTTCTTTTATTAATAATAATGGGATTTAATGTATAATTACAAGGCATACACTGATGGAGCCTGTTCTGGAAATCCTGGGATAGGTGGTTGGGGTGTAATTTTACTAGCTGAAAAAAATAACGAAATAATAAAAAGGAGAGAATTATCTGGTGGTTTAGTAAATACTACAAATAATCAAATGGAACTTATAGCTGCAATAGAGTCTTTAAAAGTATTAAAAAAACCAACAGAAATTACAATTTTTACAGATAGTACATATGTAAAAAAAGGTATTACAGAATGGCTTCCATCTTGGAAAAGAAATAATTGGAAAACTTCATCAAAAAAAGAAGTTAAAAATAAAAATCTTTGGCTGAAATTAGAGGAATTAGAAAATAAAAACAAAGTATATTGGCTCTGGGTAAAGGGACATGCTGGTAATATAGAAAATGAACGAGCGGACTATTTAGCTAGGCAAGAAATAAAAAAATTTAAATTTGAAAGTTAATCATTAGACAAAATTAATGATTTCCCTCTTATGACCACTAATAAATTCAGATGCAGATATAGGCTTTTTACCCTCTTTTTGGAGGATTTCAATCTCTATTGCTCCTTTACCACATGCAACCAAAAGAGGTGAATTATTTTCTGAAGATTTGATTGCATTACCTACTTTACCATCTAATTTTACAAATTTTGACTTTAATATTTTTACTCTTGATTTCCCCAACATGCTCCATGCTCCTGGTTTTTCAGATAAGCCCCTTATAAATCTATCAACAATTTTTCCAGATAAACTCCAATTAATTCTTGTCTCACTTTTTTTAATTTTTGATGCATAAGTTACTCCTTTATTCTCTTGAGGAGAATCACAAATATTTTCTAAATTATTTATAACTTGCAACATTTGAATTGCTCCAATTCTACTAAGTTTTTTTGATAAACTAGTATTAGTTTCATAGGAGTTTATTTCAATGTCATCTTTTGCTAAGATGGGCCCCGCATCAAGTTCCTTAACCATTCTAATAGAGCAAATACCAGTTTTATTATCCCCGGCCATTATAGCTCTTTCAATAGGTGCTGCCCCACGCCACCTTGGAAGCAAAGAAGGATGTAAATTTAGAAATCCCAACTTTGGTACTTTAAGTACTTCTGATGATAATATTTGACCATAAGCAGAAACAATAGCAATATCAGTTTTCATACTAGCAAGCTTTTTAATTTCAATTTCTTCATTAATATTAATAGGGTGTAAAATTTGTATATTTAATTCAATAGATTTCATACCTATGCAATTATGTCTTATCTTCATACCTCTTCCAGAAATACTTGGTGGTTGAGTAAAAACTGCACATATTTCATGATCAGATTTGTGAAGAGTTTCTAACAAAGGTATAGAGAACTCTGAACTGGCAAATATTACAATTCTCAAAACTATAAAACCCTATTTATTTTTAAAAAACTCTTTTTTATATTTTTTCATTTTTTTAGTTATAAACGATCTTTTTATTGGTCCTAAATAATCTATGAATAATTTTCCATTAAGATGATCAATTTCATGCTGAATACATGTTGACCATAAGTCTTTAAAAAAATCTTCTCTTAATATTCCATCAATGTCAGTAAATTTAACTTTAACAGTTGAAGGTCGTTTTATTTCCTCACGAATATCAGGAATAGACAAGCACCCCTCGTCAAAGACTGAATCTTGTTCAGAAGACCATATTATTTCAGGATTTAATAGTATTTTTGGATTTTTTTCTTCTCCCTCAGAGCAATCCATAACAACTACTCTTTTAAGAATACCAACTTGTGGAGCAGCTAGACCTACCCCAGAGTACTTATACATTGTATCTATAAGATCTAAACAAAGTTTCTTGATACTCTTGTCAATATTAGTTACAGGAATACAAACTTTTTTAAGTCTAGGATCTGGATGTAATAATATACTTAATACGGTCATATAAATTATTTAGATTAATAAAAACCTTGAAGCAAGATTTAGTTAAAATTAAGATAAGCAGATGAAATATAATTTTGATGATTATTTAGCAAAAATTCCTAATAGATCTTTGAAATATGATGCAATTAAAGCAACTCATAGTAATGATTTTAGTGACTTTTTATCTATGGGTGTTGCTGATATGTCTTTTAAACCCCCTATTGAAGTATTCAAAGAATTAGAAAAAGAAATTCAAGGAGGCTTCCTTGGTTATTACGGTGGTATAGAAAGCTATAGAAAAGAAGTTATTCAATGGTTAAAAAGAAAACATAACTGGAACCCAAAACCAGAATGGATTAACACAGCACATGGATTAGTAGCTGCTATAGGGACAGCTCTAAGAGCTTTTACTAATGAAAATGATGGAATAATCGTTTTTTCCCCTGTTTATCATTCATTTCGCAAAATAGTAAATGCAAACAATAGAGAACTTATTGAAAGTGAAATGATAAAAAAAGATGGTAAATATTATTTTGATTTGGATAATTTAGGAAATAAAATGAAAGGTAATGAAAAAGTTGTTATTTTATGTTCTCCTCATAATCCTGGGGGCAGGGTTTGGACTGAAAGTGAACAAAAAGAAATTGCCTATTTTTGTAAAAAACATAACCTCCTGTTAATAATTGATGAAATACATAGTGATCTTGTTTATTCGGATAAGAAGCACATCACATTCCCTAATGTTAATCAGGATTTTTTTAAAGATTTTATTTTAATGACATCCACAACAAAAACATTCAACATAGCAGGTGGATTGATGGGTAATGTTATTATTCCAAATGATTTTTTAAGGGCTAAATTTAAAAAAGAAAATTTAGCTACAGGAGAAACTCCAAATAAATTTGGTATGATTTTGGGGGAAGCAGCTATGAAATATGGATATCAATGGTTAAATGATTTGATTCATTACCTGGATAAAAATAATAAAATTTTTGATAATGAAATTAATAATTCAACCACTCTAAAGCCAATGAAACTTGATTCTACTTATCTTGCATGGGTTGATTTTTCTAAAACAGGAGAATCCGAAGGTGTAAATTTTAAAAAGCTTACTTTTGATGCAAAAATAATTTCTAATCCTGGATCATCTTTTGGATTAGGAGGGTATAATCATTTTAGGTTTAATTTAGCCACTTCAACTGAGTTAGTAAAAATGGCTGCAAAGAGAATTAAATCCACATTCAGATGAATCTAATTTACAAAATTAAAAAAAATTTTGATAAAATAGAAATATTAGGGTAGAAAAATTAAAATTTTTAAATAGAAGAATTATTCCAGTTATATAAAAAGTAATATTTAATTAATAATTAGAATTTAAGTATTTATAAATGCAACATTATTTAGATTTTGAAAAAGAGTTGGCGGCACTTGATGGTAAAGTTGCTGAATTACGATCAGCTAATTTATATTCAAATGATGAAAATAAAAATAATAAGGATATAGAAGTAATTGAAAAAAAATCCAAATTATTATTAAAAAAATTATATTCAGATCTTACACCTTGGCACAAGTGTCAAATAGCAAGGCATCCTGAACGGCCACATTCATCAATCTATATTGAAAAACTAATGTCTGAATTTGTTCCTTTGGCAGGAGATAAAAAATTTGCTGAAGATAATTCAATTTTGGGTGGGTTAGCTAGATTAAACGATTTACCAATTGTAGTTATTGGACATGAAAAAGGTAATGATACTAAATCTAGAATCCAACATAATTTTGGAATGGCAAGGCCAGAGGGATATAGAAAAGCTGTTAGATTAATGGATCTAGCCGATAAATTTGGTCTTCCTGTAATTACTTTTATTGATACTCCAGGAGCATACCCAGGGAAAGGTGCAGAAGAACGAGGCCAAGCTGAGGCAATAGCAAGTTCAATAGCAAAGTGCATGCAAATTAAGGTTCCTTTAATTTCTGTTATAATAGGGGAAGGTGGATCTGGTGGAGCAGTTGCATTAGCTTCTTCCAATAAAGTTATAATGCTGGAACATTCAATATATTCAGTAATATCTCCAGAGGGTTGTGCTTCAATCTTATGGAAAAATGCAGATAAAATGAAGGAAGCAGCAGAAGCACTTAGATTAACTGCATCAGATCTCACTAAGTTGGGAGTTATTGATGAAATTATTTCTGAACCAATTGGAGGAGCTCACAGAAATGTAAATGATACAATTTTAAAAGTTGGGAAAACAATAGAAAGATCTTTGAAAAAATTTCATAAAATTTCTCCTGATCAAATACTAAATGATCGACGTAATAAATTTTTAAATGTTGGTAAACTTACATTATAAAATAATCGGATAATTTTTAATAATTTTTCATCAAATCATTTGAAAACTTCTCTATATCTTTTTCTATTTTTTCCATAAAGTCATTTAAGGGCATACCTGGTTGAATGACTTCAAAAAACTCAATTACTGCTGTACCTGGTCTTCTAATCCAACTACCCTTTGGCCAAAAAATACCAGAATTTGTACTTACCAAATAGCATGGTAAATTAAATTTTCCATATAATACTCCCGCACCAACCTTATACTCTTTTTTTTGGTTTGGTAATACTCTTGTTCCTTGAGGATATATTACTATCTGTTTATCATTTTCACTAGAAGAAATATGATCATAATCTGATACCATTTGATTTAGTGCTTTTGATCTAGCACCTCTTTTGACTGGAACACAACCAACTCTTAAAGCATAAATTCCAATAATTGGAGTAAATACAATTTCTTTTTTCATGACAAAGCTAAATCTTGGTAGAAAATAAGCTAGCATTAAAATATCCAAAAATGACATATGTTTTGAACAAATTAAAACATTTTGTTTTGGAATTTCACCTCTACACTCTACTTTAATATCTGCAATAACTCTCAAAATAAAAAAACAAGCTAAACAATAGATTTTTATAAATTTATAAGCCCATTTTTCTGAAAATATTGAAAATGGGAGGCCAATAACACCTAATACAAACATAGTAAAAAAAATTAATATATCATTTAATAATCCTCGAATTGTAGATATAATAGCTTTCATTTCTAAAACCTTAATATTGGGAATAATGAAATATAATAATTTTAAATATTAAAAAAAATGTCAAATAATAAAAAAATTTAAACCTGAAATATTAAAAGAAATATTAAATTAAATTTATATCCAATGGAATTATAAAATAATATGATTATTACATGTCCAGATTGTAAATCAAATTATAAAATTGAAGACAATTTAATACCAGCTGGTGGAAGAAAAGTTAAATGCTTTAATTGTGAAAATTTTTGGTTACAATTAATTGATGGAGAAGTTAAAAAATTAAAATTAGAGGATGATTTTGCTAAAGAGTTAACTCAAAGGCAGAATTTAATTAGAAGTTCTTTAAATAATAAAAACGTAAAGATTAATTCACTAGAAAATAAAAACAACTTGTTAAATAAATATGAGGAAAAAGAGTTTTTATCATCTTTAGCTATTACTGAAATAGAACAAAATAAAAAAAATGAAAATAACTCTTCAGTTGAAGAAACTCGCTCTCTTATCAGAGTAGGACGAATTAGAGATAAATTAAATACTAAAGGAGAAAATATCCCATATAAAAATAAAAATAGCATTAATAAAAGTTATTTGGGATTTATTTTAATCAGTATTTTTTGTATAGCTCTTTTGATTTTATATCAAAATCATAAATTAATCATAAATAGCAGTCCAATAATTGAAAATCAACTCTCTGGTATAATAAATGCTGCTGATATTTTAATTTATAATTTGACTACTTTTATTAATAAAGTAATTAATGACTTTTTAAGTATTTTTTAATTATCTTAACCAATAAGGTATTTGATCCCTTTTTATAACTTCCTCAATTTTAGGTCTACTTCTTACCACTGATACTAAGTTTTCGTTAACCATTAACTCTGGGATTAATGGGCGTGAATTATATTCTGATGACATAACAGCTCCATATGCTCCAGCTGAGTAAATTGCTAAAAATTCACCACTTGAAAGTCTAGGAATAGTCTTATTCTTTGAAAAGACATCTGAGCTTTCACATATAGGACCAACAATATCTACCATTATTTTTTCACTACTTCTTTTATATTTCTTAACTGTCAAAAACTCATGTTCTGCATCATATATTGCAGGCCTTAAAAGGTCATTCATTCCAGCATCGATTATTAAAAAATTCTTATTTGTACCTTCCTTTAAATAAATTACAGAAGTCACTAAAAGGCCAGAATTACCTGATATAAATCTTCCTGGTTCAATTTGAATTTCAATATCAATGCCTTTAAATATTTTACTTAACATTAAAGAAAATTTGTCAGAAGAAATAGGGTCCTTTTCTGATGAGGAATAACTGATACCAATCCCTCCACCTATATCTAGTCTATCTATTGAATGACCATCCTCTCTTAATTTTCCTATAAAATTTGATATTTTAGTAAATGCGGTTTCAAATGGTAAAAGATCTGTAATTTGACTTCCTATATGAAGGTCTAAACCAACAATTTTAACACTATTTAATTTAGAAGCCATTCTATAAACTTCCAATGCAGAATTAATTGGGATACCAAATTTATTTTCTGATTTACCAGTCATTATTTTCTCATGTGTTTGAGCATCTACATCTGGATTTACTCTTATTGAAATAGGTGCTTTTTTTCCTAGGAAGGAAGCTATTTTATTAATCATTAAAATTTCAGGAATACTTTCAACGTTAAACTGCCTTATCCCATTTTCAAGAGCGAGTTTTATCTCATCATATGTTTTTCCAACTCCTGAAAAAACAATTTTATCACCAGATACACCGGCTTTTTGGGCTCTTAGATATTCTCCACCAGATACTACATCCATTCCAGAACCAAGCAAAGATAGAACCCTTAGCACAGCAACATTTGAGTTTGACTTTACTGAAAAGTATAATGAATGATTAATATTTTTAAGACTTAGCGCTAGATCTGTATATCTTTTTTTTAATGACGCCATAGAATATATATAAAATGGAGTTTTTATATTTCTTGAAATATCTACAATTGAGGCTTCCTCTACATGTAAAAAATCATTTCTGTAAGTAAAAAAATTATTAATTTGTTTCATTTTATTTTTTTTAGACAGTTGTTTGTTTTCATTTAATAAAAAATGTGATCTTAATCATTTTAATTTTGATAGACTTTTTGTTTTATTTTAAGTTCCTGGGGATCACCTTTTACACCACAGCTTAATAAAAAACTTATTAAAATTAAACCAATAAGTTGCATACTTATTTTAACTTTTTTTTCCATTCTCTAACTCTCTTTTTTACTTCAGATGGAGCTGTCCCACCATAAGAAGTTCTTATATTTACAGAATTTTCAATAGAAAGAATTTTGTAAATATTTTGATTAATATTAGAATCAATTTTTTTATATTCAGATAATGCAAGATCCTTTAAGTCACAATCTAAATTTTCGGCCTTTAGCACTAATTTCCCTACAATATTATGAGCTTTTCTAAAACTATAATTATAATTAGTTACTAAATAATCGGCTAAATCTGTTGCTGTTATAAAACGAGAAGATGCAGCTTTTCTTAAGTTCTCCTCATTTATTACAATTTCAGTCATCATGCTATTCATTACATCAAGCATAAGAGATAAATTATCATAAGCTCTAAAAACTAGTTCCTTATCTTCTTGAAGATCTTTAGAGTAAGCTAAAGGTAAACCTTTCAATATTGTGAATAGAGAAAAAAGAGAACCTGTTATATTCGCAACTTTAGCCCTAATTAATTCTGCAGCATCAGGATTCCTTTTTTGTGGCATAATTGATGAGCCAGTTGAAAAACTATCTGAAATTTCTATAAAAGCAAAACCATCACTTGCCCAAATCACCAATTCTTCAGCAAATCGACTCAAATGAGTCGAACAAATAGCTGCTGCTGATAAAAATTCTAGAGCAAAATCTCTATCTGAAACTGCATCAATGCTATTAGCGGTAGGTTTATTAAAACCAAGATTTGATGATGTAAAAAAACGATCTATTGGATAAGATGTACCTGCTAAAGCAGCTGAACCTAAAGGACACTCGTTTAGCCTTTTTTTTACATCATCAAATCTATCTTTATCCCTACCTAACATTTCAACATATGCTAACATATGATGACCTAATGTAACAGGTTGGGCTGTTTGTAAATGCGTAAATCCCGGCATTATTACATCGAAATTTTGATCTGCAATTACTAAAAAAGTTTTCATATTACTAGTTAGCTTACTTATTAAATTATGAATACTTTCTCTGACCCACATTTTAAAATCAGTAACCACTTGATCATTCCTAGACCTAGCTGTATGTATATAGCCTGCATCTTCTCCAATAACATCATGTAATTTTTTTTCAATATTCATATGAATATCTTCGAATTCCTTATCATATATAAAAGTACCTTTAATTACCTCTTTTTTTATGTGTTTAAGGCCACTAATAATATTGCTACAAATTCTTTTAGGTATTATCTTTTGATTTTGTAACATTTTTACGTGAATAATAGATCCTTCAATATCTTGAATAGCCAGGCGATAATCTATTTCAATTGAAGAGTTGATCATCTCCATAATATTACCCTGTTTACTTGAAAATCGTCCTCCCCACATTAAATTTGTTAAATAAGATGATTTTTTTGACATTTTACCTCTAAGATCAATTCTATTAACAATAAGAAATTTTTTATAATGCGAATTAAAATTCTCACTTTTATATACGCTTTGACGATAATATTTGCAAACATCTCTTTTGCAGAAATCACTGAGACGAAAAAATTCATTTTTGATGATACTCCTGAACCTATAAATAATTTACTTGTACTGGATTTAAATAATAAACAAATTGATATTCTTAAACAGGAACATAATCTGTTATTAATAAATTTTTGGGCTACATGGTGTAGCCCTTGTACTAAAGAAATGCCTTCTTTGAATTTTTTGCAGTCTAAATTTAATGAAAGAAAACTAAAAGTAATTACCATTGCTACAGGAAGAAATAACCCAAATAAAATAACTGACTTCTTTAATAAATATAATTTAGTAAATTTAGATAATTATAGAGATCCTAAAGGAAAATTAGCATTAGAACTAGGTGTAATTGGCTTACCTTTTTCAATAATAATTTCAAAAAATAAAAAAAAAATAGCACAGTTAATTGGACCAATAGATTGGTCTAAAAAAGAAGTTGAGGAATTATTTCTAGAATTAATAGATAAACAGAAATAGTAATTAAAAATTTAAAGGATCAAGTTTTGAGAGTATCAATTTTAGAAACTGGAAAATTACCAGAAAATCTAGAAAAAAAATTTGGCGACTACCCAAAAATGTTTTCAGATTTATTTAATGAATTAGAAGTCAGTTTTTGCTTAAAGAATTATGATCTAAAAAATGATATTTTCCCTAAAAAATTAGATAACACAGACTTATGGTTAATTACAGGTTCTTCTCATGGTGTATATGAAAAAATTGAATGGATAAGCAAATTAAAAATTCTAATTAATAAAATATATATGCAAAAAACACCCATGATGGGGATATGTTTTGGGCACCAAATAATTGCAGAAGCTTTTGGTGGTAGAGTGGAGAAATCAGCGAAAGGTTGGGGAGTAGGCGTGCATAAATATCAAAGAAAGTTGAATCCTGAGTGGACTAATGAAATGGGCGATTTTTTTTCAGGATATACTAGTCATCAGGATCAAGTAGTTTTTAAACCTAAAAATGCTTTCAGTATTTACGGATCAAATTTCTGCCCTCACTCTATTCTATGCTATGATGATATAGAAAAACCAAGATTAATATCGATACAAAGTCATCCAGAATTTAAAAAGGATTGTTTGGAAATGATAATAAATGGGAGATTAGGAAAAACTATTAATAAACGCGTTGGAAATGAAGGCTTGAAAAGCCTAAATAATAAAATTGACAATAAAACTGTATTTAAAACTCTTCTAAATGCACTTAAAGTAATTTGACTTTTTTTACAATTTTTTCCTTTAATATAAGTTTTTCTTTTTTTAGTGTTGATAATAATGCAGAATTTGGAAATTTTTTTCTTTGCTCAATATCCACCTCTAATGAAAGCTTAGCGTGTTTCTTTTTGAGCTCATGTACATAATTTTCCAAAGCCATTGGAACCTCCCTGATTTGTGATCCCCCAAAAAACTTTATTTCTAAATGATATACTAAATATAGGTAGATGCAAATAATTTTTAAAAATCTAAAGCACTGCCATTCTTTAAGATTTTTTGAATTTCAGGAGTATATTTTTTTTCTTTACTCGATTCATTGTTATTTTTATTTATAGTTAGAGGTTTTAATAACTTAGTTTCTCCTTTTGCTGATTTTCTAGCTCTAACAATAATTCTTGAAACATTTTTAGAATTAGAACTAATAATCGGTAAAATTTTTATATCTCCAGCTCCTGACCCCAAAATGGATAAAATTTCTAAAATTCTTGCTGGTCTATGAATTAGAGTAATATATCCATAAGATCTACATCGTTTTAGAGAAAAACTTAAAAGTTTTTTTAAAGCACCAGGCTGTTCAATATTTGCAATCTCAAGTAATTTATTTCCTGACAATTTATAATTTTTAACGGGATAATAAGGAGGATTAAAAAAAATATGATCAAAACTATCTCTTTTTAATTTATCATTGAAATTGAAATCTCCAAGAATCAAATTAGCTTTGAATTTATTTTTTTTTGCATTAATTACTAATAAAGAATAATACTCTTCCATTATTTCGATAGCCGTTGCATCTAGTTCAGACACTCTATTCATTAAGCAAAATAAAACTGTACCTACGCCTGCCCCAATTTCAATAACCTTTTCACCTGATTTAGCGTTAACTGATGCTGCTAATAAAACAGAATCTAAACCAGCTCTAAACCCCTTTTTAGGTTGAAATAAACTTAATTTACCACCTAAAAATAAGTCTTCCGTTATTTCTTTTGATCGATCATACATATAATAAAATAAATTATTTAAGAAATGATTGTATGTAAAAATTAATTTAAATTCAAAAAAAATAGTTTTTATTATAAATTACTAAAATTTTAAGAGTAAATGATTATATCTATTATTCA
>MDTB01219733.1_pt1 | contig 17689 bp, 16 predicted proteins | sample 811161 | NCBI WGS metagenome assembly MDTB01 (sample SAMN05326650, study PRJNA326480) | marine metagenome | isolation source: seawater | place: Mediterranean Sea | collected 2009
CAAAGTCGCTTAAAGCATTTGCAAGAAAAGGGATATATCTCATGGCAAGAAGGTAAAGCAAGAACAATGCAAATAGTTGATGAGATTATTGAAGGAGTACCAATTATGGGTTCAGTAGCAGCAGGAGGATTAATTGAAACTTATCATGATGTTGAAGAGAATTTAGATATATCTGATATTCTAAAAAAGAAGGATGTGTTCGCACTTACTGTAAATGGCGACTCAATGATCGATGCTTGTATTGCTGACGGAGATATGGTTTTAATGGAGCCAATCAAAGAAAAATCCTCCTTAAAAAATGGAACAATTGTTAGTGCAATGGTCCCAGGCTTAGGGACAACCTTAAAATATTTTTTTAAAAGAGGAGAAAAGATATTTCTTGAGGCCGCAAATCCCGCTTATGAAGCGATAGAGTTAAATATAAACGAAGTCGTTTTTCAAGGTAGACTTCTAGCTGTCTGGAGAAAAATTTAATAATCATTTTTCTGAAATTTTTAAAATTTAGAATTAATAAACAACTTGTGAAATAGTAGGAAAATTAAAATTTTTTCTACCTTTGAGATTTTCTAGTTCAATCACAACTGCTAAGCAACTAATTGTTTTACCTTTATTTTTGAGTAATTGTTGCAAGCAATCAACTGTACCTCCTGTAGCGAGGAGATCATCTATGATTGCATATTTATTATATTTTTCTATTGACTTTTCTTGCAATGAAAGAGAATTATTTCCATATTCAAGTTCATATTCTTGCGAAATTATTTTTCCAGGTAATTTATTTGGCTTTCTTGCAAGAATTAATGGTTTATCGATTTTTAATGCCAAAGGAGATCCAAATAAAAAACCTCTAGCGTCTATAGCTATAAGAGCATCTGCCTCAATACATTCTTTTATCTTGGCCATATATTCAATTACCGAGTTAAATATTTTCGGATGTCTTAGAATTGGTAATATATCTCTAAATAAAATCCCTTTTTTTGGGAAATCTGGTATGGAATCAATATAATTTTTTAATTGACTATTGCTCATGGTTTAAAATTTCAAATAGGAATCAAAAAAGGTGTGACAATTTCTAAAAATAGTATTCACATAGCTATTCTTTCAGCAATGGAGGAAGAAGTAGGAGAATTTGTAACTAAATTCAAACTTAATAATAAACATAAATATGGAGACTTAAATATTTATGGTGGGGAATGGAAAAATTCATCTGGAATTAAAGTTTTTTTAAGTTTGGCATGGAGCGGCTGGGGCAAAATTAGTGCTGCAAGGGCGTCAACTAGATTGATAAGTGCTAATAAAGATGATTTTGGGAAAGTTGATTTAATACTATTTTCTGGAGTGGCTGGAGCTGCAAAGGCTAATTTAAAACAATGGGATGTTGTCATTGGGAATTCCCTCTTACAGCATGATATGGATGCAAGACCTTTATTTGATAAGTTTGTAATACCTTCTCTAGGTAAGTCTACTTTAAGCCCAAAAAATTTTTTATTAGAAGATGTATTTTCTCATCTTCAACGCTCTACTATTAAGGGTAATTTAAGTAATTTTGGGAGTATTAACTCTGGACTTATTGCAACTGGTGATAAGTTTATCTCTGATAAGTATCAATTAAAGGATTTAATTGAAGAAATACCTGATTTATATGCTCTCGAAATGGAAGGTGCTGCATTAGCGCAAGTAGCAGAACAAGAGGAAATAGATTGGTTAGTTATAAGAGTTATTTCGGATAATGCAGATGAATCTGCAGCAGATAATTTTGCTGATTTCTTGAAGAAATATAAAAAGTTTTCTAGTCAACTTATTGAAGAACTCTTAGATATCTTGTGTTTAGCATTGAATAAATTTTGATTATATAAAAACATATATAGTTTTATTAAGCAGACTTTTTTAAAAATTCTTATTTACATAAATCTATTTTTTAAATAAAATAACCAAATGATTGAAAATCTAAAATAAAAAGTTTTAATGAAAAATTATTTAAATTATATATTCCTTAAGGTTTTTGCAATCTCAACAATATTTACACCAGCATTTTTTTTTAATAAGCCTTTATTATCTAGTGAATCTAAAGTTGATTTAAATGAGATTTCATCAATTAAATCTAATGATCAGTCTAATAATTATATTTTGGGAGCAACTGATAAGTTAAGAATATACTTTTCGGGAATCCCTGAATATAGTGGGGAATATACAATTGGTCCTGATGGTATTATTTATCTGCCTGAGATTAAGTCATTAAAGGTAGAAGGTTTAACTGTAGATGAATTAAGGGAAAAGTTATTATCTCTATATGGCGATTATATATTTGAACCCAATTTAGAAATTTTGATTTCCGAATATCGAATAATTAGAGTTTTTATAACAGGCGAGGTATCAAAGCCTGGATTATATAGCTTTAGTGGTTCGACTATACAGCCAACTGTAGGAATTAATGCAGATAATGCTACTGGAGAATTCTTTAGCACAAGGCCAAATATAAGCTTATATAAATTCCCTACAGTATATGATGCTATTTCCATGGCATCGGGAATTACACAGAATGCTGACCTTAGTAGTGTTAACGTTAAGAGAATAAACTCAATTTCACAAGGTGGGGGAAAGATTGAAACTAATTTAAATTTTTTAACGGTAATAACCGAAGGAGATTTAACTCAAAATATACGGATATATGATGGAGATATTATAGAAATCAAACGAAGTAATATTATTCTTAAAGATCAAATACTTAAAGCAAATAATACAAATCTTAGTCCTAAAAACCTAGTGGTTTATATAACTGGAAGTGTGGGGAAGAGAGGCCCAACTACGGTTCCAAGAGGATCAGGATTAGTGCAGGCAATATCTTCTAGTGGAGGTTTAAAAGTTTTATCTGGTGATATAGAATTTATAAGGTTTAATGATGATGGAAGTACTCAAAAAAATGTTTTTAAATATGATTCAAATGCTCCCCTCAATACTTATAAAAATCCAATCTTAATGAGTGGGGATCTTATCAATATTAAAAGATCAGGATTTGGTATTACAGCTGATGCACTTGAAGTTGTAGGAACTCCTCTATTTAGAGGGTTCGCTTTATGGAAATTATTTGACTAGTAAATATTATGAGCAACAGTATTTTTGAAAATAACAATGAGGAAATTGACCTTTCAACATTTTTTAAGTTTTTATTAAGAAATAAAAAACTAATAATATTTATTTCTTTAATATCAACTGCTCTAACAATAATTTCCACCTATACAAGAAAACCCGTTTGGTTTGGAGAATTCCAAATAATACTTCAAAAAAATACTCAGTTAAATCAAGAAGGTTCAAATATGAATTCCCAACTTTTTAATCAAATTATTAGGGGAGGAAGGTCAGATTTGAAGACACAAGTTGCAATACTTAGAAGTCCATTAGTTTTATCACCAGTCTTTGAGAAGGTAAAAGACGAGAAATTAAAGAAAAAAATAGATATTTCAAATTTGGAATATAAAAATTGGCTTGCAAGTTCTTTAGACATTAATCTTAAAAAGGGTACAAGTGTATTAGATATTAAATATAAAGATAAGGATAAAGAAATAATCTTAAATGCTTTAAATTTAATTTCCACAAGATATCAAGAGTTTTCAAAAAGGGATAGGCAAAGAGAAATAAACCAAGGGATTAAATATTTAAAAGAACAAAAACTATTGTTAGCAGATAAAGCAGAAGAGTCTCAAAGGATTCTTTCCGAATTTACATCAAAAAATAATTTAAGTTTAAATGATAATTTTTATGTAGGGGGAAACAATGCAATTTTTGGAGAAAAAATGGATTTAGGTTCAAAACAATTTGGTAAAAGCAAAGATAGGTTTGATTCTCATTTTAGTCTTTTAGAAAAATATGAAGCACGTTTGATTGAAAAATCTGCAATACTTAAACCTAGTTCAGAAGTAATTAAAAATCTAGAACTTAAAATAAGAAATTTACGAGAATCACTTAAAAGACCTCAGGAGATTCTTACAAAATATAAAACGCTAAGTTCAGATGCAGCTAGAGACGAATATTTTTTAAATTCAATAACATCTCAGCTCCAACTTTTAAAGTTACAGAAAGCAAAAAAAGAAATGCCATGGGAATTAATATCTCAACCGAAAATTGATAAATTTAGATTTTCTCCTAAAAGAAAACAGGAAACAATTTTTTCCTTTATTACAAGCTTTTTGGTAGGTACTATATTAGCTGGAATTTTGGAATTTAAATCAAAAAAAATATTCTCTATTAAAGATTTCCAAAAATATATTAGTTTCCCAATATTAAGCTTTTTCTATTTTGACAAACAAAAACTCAATCTTAACTTGTTAACAAGCTTTGCCAATAAAGATAATGTATCATCAATAGAAAATATATGTTTGGTATCTGTATCTTTTGATAATGATAAAAACAAAGAAATGTTTAAAAAACTTTTTAAAAATAACTCTAAAATAAATTATGTTTTTATTGAAGATATAGATATTTTGAAGAGATTTGATAAAGTCTATTTAGTTGCTGAGATGAGTAATATTTATAAAAATGAAATGCCCCTAATAAATCAATACCTTACTTTGATTTCTAGTTCTATTGGGGGAGTATTTATTATTGAAAAAAATAATTAAACTGATAATTTAGTCTTAGATTATTTTATTTAAATTTAAATTGTATCTTTCCCATAGTGTATCTCTATGATATCTATCTTCAGATATTGATGAAGGAACATAAAAATGCTTAAAGTTTGTTCCTATTTTCAGTGAACCAGTTACAAAAGACTGGACTCCTGTATTTAGGAAAGATTCTTCAGTTAAGATGACTGTCTGATAACTTTTAAGAAAATTTCTCAATCTATTAATAGTTAATGTTGGATTAATTTCCTCTAAAAGTAATATTGAGTAATCCCGAAGATTGTCATTTTCAAGAAGGTTTGTTCCTAACATTCCCCATGAGATGATTAATTGATTTTTTGATTTTCGCTGTAACAAACCTATAGATTCAATCTCTTCTAGTTCATAAATTTCCTTTATATCATAATCAACAGGTTGTCTTTCTAATCTTATTACTGCTTGATGAGGATTTTTTAACCAATTGTTAAAAATATTTTTTGCTCTTGCGCAGTCAACGGGAGTATAAATTTTTAATCCGTTCACGCTGGAATATAAACTTATATCCTCTAATGAATAATGAGAATTTGTATTGTGATCGTATCCTAAACCTACACCAACAGGTAAAATACAAATTGGTAATGTTGTTTGTCCAAATAGGACTTTATATTGTTCATAACATCTCGCGGATATGAAAGGAGACATACCGTAAATAATCGGATATTTTGAAGCCAAAGAAATTCCATAAGCCATATCAATTGAAACTTGCTCAGCAATTCCAGTGAAAATAAAATTATCATTATTTCTTTTTCTATAATTGTCTAATGCTTTCGCGCCAAAATCTGGAGAAATAAAATAAAAATTAGAGTCTTTTTTGTTATCAAGCAGAGTGATTATCTCATCTCTTTGAAGTTTCTTTTCCATTTTTTAATCTTTTTTTGAAAAGGATTTATATTCTGCAAGAATTTTTTCAAATTCTTCTTTATTTGGCATTTTGTTATGCCACAAATGTGAACTCTCCATTGATTTAATTCCTTTTCCTTTAATTGTGTTCATAAAAAAGACTGCATTTTCCTTATATTTATAAATTGCATTAACTGCATTTTCTATCTCTTCAAAATCATGCCCATTAATTTCATGAATTTTAAAACCAAATCCTTCTATTTTTTTTGACAAATTGTATCCAGAATAAGTTTTATCTAAATCACCTAAAATGGTCCTATTGTTGTAATCAATAACAGGAACAATATTATTAAGATTTAAATTAGAAATTATGTTTAATGCTTCCCAAATACTTCCCTCAAAGCATTCACCATCACCTAAAATCACAAAAGTTTTATATGTTGGTTTTTTAACTAAGTGAAATCCTGCCGCCACTCCTAAACCGTGACCTAATGATCCAGAAGGCATCCTGATACAAGGGATTTCAACATTAGCATAGATACCATATGGTGATCCATCTTTACTATAGTTTAGATCAATTGAGTACTTTTCAGATATAAAAGGATATAAAACACTCGCGGCATGTCCTTTACTTATTATTACATCAACCTTTTCTCTATCTAAAATTAAATCATTTTTATAAAGGTATGTTATTAAATCAATAATTGAGAATGATGAGGGTATTAGTGCTTCTCTACTCCCAGAAACCATTTCTAAATATTTATATCTAAAGTAATTTGAATGCCAACTATAATTATTCAAATATTGAAAAAAATTCTAAAGTAATTTTACCCTATTTTGGGACAAGTATATCCATAACCATGGACTAGTTGATAACCAAGGCCTAGAGCAACTAACTCAGAGCCATGATAAGATTGGCAGTTTGTAACAATTTGACTGTCTGAAATAATTTCTGACGGCTTAGCAGTGATTAATGAAGTGTAGATATTTAGATTATTGGCATATTTAAAAAGTTTTTCTATATCCTTACTTCTACCAGAGCTTGAAATTCCAAGAATTAAGGTATCACTGTGGTTAATTGGCTGAGACTTTAACCAACAAACTAACCATTCTTCGAAGCTTGAGTCATTAATGAATGAGGTAACTTGTATTGCAGATCCTGGACATAAAGTTTTTTTATTGAATTCTGTTAATCTAGTTATATCTGCAGCAATATGATCTGAAACAGCTAAGTTACCTCCATGACCTACAACTACAATTGTAGATTTTAAATTAAAATTTTCTTGTAAATTAATCCATTCTTTAGTTTGGCTTGTATTAGCAATTATTGAAGAAATATCACCAAAATCTAGTAGGTGAGTAGTAGTCAGATTTGGATTCAAAGTGGTCATTGTTGAACGTGTCCCAAGATTTTTCTTCTTAGTTTTATATTACTCATTTCAATAACATTTTGGCGTGCTTTTGTCCCAAATCTTTTTTCTACTAAATTTAGAAATTTATTATTGTTAAAGTATTCATTCCATTTTTCGTCTCTAAATCTTAGTACTTCGGCAGCTGTTAAGGTTTTTGTAGGAAGAGGTACATGATCATATGACAAGAATGCGAATTCACTGTAGTTAGTTCCGCTAGGTACATACCATCCTTGTTTTTTTGCTTCAAAATATAGTTGGCTTCCTGGCAAAGCTGTACATGCATAAAAGTTTGCATGCTCAGTATTTAGTTTCATTGCCATATCGAAAGTCTCTTGCATACTTTCAATAGTATCTGTTGGAAATCCAAATATATAGTTCCCTAATACATAAATATCTTCTTCTTGTATCGATTGTACTATGTCATCTACCTTTACATCCTTAAAGCTACCTTTACTTATTTCTTGACGCACAGTTCTATTACCAGCTTCAATTCCTAAACACAACCAATTAATTCCAACTTTCTTAAAAAATTTAAGGTCTTCTTTTCTAACTGTATCTATCCTTGCATATGCCCAGATATTAAAGTTATATTTATTTTCTTCAATAGCTTTTAATATTGGTAAGTATCTTTCCTTTTTGAAGAAGAAAAGCTCATCAGCAAACCTCAAAGTATAAACACCATATTTGTGAAGCTTTTCTAATTCCCTTTTAATCCAATCAATAGACCAGAATCGCATAATTCTAGAATCCCCTGCATGAGTTTCATCCTCATTACTAGTTCTGTTAAGAATATTTATCATGCAGAATTCACAACCAAAAACGCATCCTAAAGAGGTATAGATTGTAGCGAAAGGAGTTCTAAGTTCATCTTTAAATTCGGCGTGCCAAAAATGGGCTCTATATAGATCTAAAGGCTTTTTATCATAAGGAAGTAGGTCCCATGCATATCCTGGTAAGTCTTCATCCATTCTATCTTGGGGAACTATTCCCATAGATGGATTCAAAATTATTGAATTTTTATCATCTAAATATCCAATACCCTTAATATTTTTCCAATTTTTTTTGTTTCTAACTGCTTCTAAAACTTCATGCAGTGCGTAGACACCTTCATTTGAAAAAACCATATCTGTTTGAGTATTAATAAGTACTTCTTTGGGTAAAGCACTTATATGCGATCCTACAAATCCTATTAGTTGCTCGTTAAATTCTTTTTTTAAACTCTCGCATGTTCTTGATGCCCCGATCATTCCAGTTGTTCCCGCATTAGGATTTTGCCCATAGACGACAAATAAAACTAAATTAGGTTTCTTATCTTTAATTCTTGAAATAACTTCTTTATCAGTTAAATTTTCAGCTATTGCATCTAGAATCTCTACATTATAATTTTTTGCTCTACATGATTCCGCAAGCAATAGTGACCATGTTGGAGGTTCTATAGCCATATATTTGTGAGCTAAACCTTGGTAAGCATCTTTAGCTGATGATGCTGTTACAAATATGCAATCTAAAGAGTCTTCGCTAGATTGATATACCATTTTGATATTATTTATAAATTTCTTTGGGTAGATTATCAAAGATATAAGGTTATGTCTATTTTATTTTCAAAATCCTTTAAATCTTTAGCTTTTAAGGGCATTTATTTAGTTTATTTAATCTTCAAACTGAATTTTATCAAGAAGAGATCTTTAATTATTAAAAAGCAAAGAATTTGTCTAAGTTAATATAAAAATATATTATATTAAATCCAAAGTATTGTTGGATAGAGCAATTATAAATGTATATTTTCAAAATAATATTAAAATTAATTTTAAAGCGTTTATTTTTTTTTGTACCAAATAATTTCTTAAATTCCTTTTTAAAAATATTTAGATCTGGCAATATGAACAGATACAAATATTCAAGACATGTTTTTTTTGATAGGCATTTTAAAAAGATGCAAAAATATTTAGATATAAAAGAACCTGTAATAATGGAGTTAGGTCCAGGAAATGCCTTAACAAGTTCTATTTTTGCAAAAGTTGTAAATTCTAAAAAAATCTATTTAGTTGATTCCTTTGATTTGGCGAATAAAAATATTGCACTTTATAAAAATATCATTAATGAGTTGCCTAAAGACGAAAGAAAAAAATTTAGTGAGGTAAATTTTCAAAATTTAAACTCATTTTTAGAATCTATAAATGCCAAGTATTATTCTAATTGTTTAGAAGATTTAAAAAATATAGATGATAATTCTATTGATTTTTTATTTTCCCACTCTGTAATGGAACATGTAAGATTAAACGATTTAAAAATTTTGATTTCAGAAATGTATCGAATTTTAAGAAAAGGTGGATTAAGTTCCCATGTTATTGATTTTTCAGATCATTTAGGTTTTGGTTTAAATAATTTAAGATTCAGTAAAAGATTTTGGGAACTGGATTTTGTCGCTAATTCTGGTTTTTACACGAATAGAGTTTCAAGTGTTGAAATGATCCATTTGTTTGAAAAGAAGGGTTTTAAAATAATCAAGAAAAAATTAATAAAATGGCAAAAATCACCAATTAGAAAAAATGATATTCACAAAGATTTTTCTCATTTTACAAATAAAGATATTAAATACCATAATTTAGAAATTTTGCTAACAAAATAAATTACTTTATCCATAAAAGGAATTTTTTCAGAATTAACTTATAATTGAATAGTGAAATTTTTTATATTAATCTTCAAAAATCTTTTAAATGGAACTAATAAAAAGAGATAAATGTGCTCTCAAAGGCACCAAAGACTTAGAAGATTTACATACTTTTAAAAAATATCCATTGTTTATGGGCTGTACTGAACAACCAATAAATAAAGATATAAAAGTTGATATGGAATGGTCTATTAGTAAATCATCTGGTGTGATTCAGCTAAAGAAACTTATTCCTCTAAAAATTCTTTATTCTGAAATACATAATTCTGTTATAGGAAATATATGGAAAAAACATCACAAAGAATTTGCAAAATTTATAAAAAAGTTTAACCCTGAAAAAGGAATTCTAGAAATTGGGGGCGCTCATGGATATTTGTCCATGGTATATGGCGATAAAAATGACATACCTTGGACTGTAATAGAGCCTAATCCAAACCCTATAGAAGGTTGTAATGCTAATTTTATAAAAGATGTATTTAGGCCAAACTATATTAAAGATATAAACTTTGATACTATTGTACATTCGCATGTTCTGGAGCATATTTATGAGCCAAATCTTTTTTTTAGCCTATTAAAAGATTCTATAAGTAATAAAAATAAAATTATTTTTTCAGTTCCTAATATGAAGCAAATGCTCCAAAGAAATTATACTAACTGTTTAAATTTTGAACATACGATTTTTTTGACTGAAAAACAAATAAATTATTTAATAAAAAAAAATGGTTTAAAAATAGTAGAAAAACAATATTTTTTAGAAGACCATAGTATCTTTTATTGCTTAGAGAAAACAGATCAAGAATTTTATTTAGAAGAAGAAAAAGATGAATTTATAAATAACTTTAATATATTTAAAAATTATGTAGAATACTATGATGATTTGATAAAAAAAATTAATTTAAAGTTAAAAAATATTTCTCCTAATACGGAAATTTATTTGTTTGGCGCGCATGTTTTTTCTCAACATTTAATAATAAATAATCTCGATATATCCAAAGTTAAAAAAATAATAGATAATGATCCTATGAAACAAGGTAAAAGATTATATGGAACCTCTTTGAAAGTTGATTCTCCTGAATGTATGAGGAATGAATTGAACCCTCATGTAATAATTAAAGCAGGAGTTTATACAAATGAAATTAAGGAAGATATCCTAAAAAATATAAATAAAAATACTTTATTTATTGAATAAAATTTAGTTGTTACTAATTTTATAGTAGTTATTTTAAAAACTGGTAACTAAAATAAATTTTTTCTCTCCAAGAAAATTGTTAAAGATAAATTAGACATATGACAACTTTTACAATTTTTTTGTGTTTTATCAATTTAAGTTAATATAATTGAAAATCATCAGGGGCCATAGCTCAGTTGGTAGAGCACCTGCATGGCATGCAGGGGGTCAGGGGTTCAAATCCCCTTGGCTCCACTTAGTTTTTCAGTCATACCAAGAGTTTTCAAACGGCGTTTAGTAATAACATAACTTTTGTACGTACTTGTCCAAGCTTGTTTAAGCAATTCTGAACCCTAAAATGCACTTATAAGAATTTTATTTTTTGCAGAAATGAAAACTTTAACTTGGGTTGATATCACAAGAAAATCAATCAAATCAAAACTTGGCTTTGGCTGGTCTGTTCAAGGCATAGAAAAACAAAATAAAGTAAAAACAAAAGTTGTTTATAGATTTTCTACAGGGCAAAGAACAACAGTTTTAACCGACTTAGATTGGCATGCTGAAAACAATAATGAAATTACAAATCTTGTTGTTGAACTATCAGATTTAATGAATGAAAGAAGCGTTGATTTAGTCAAAGCTTATGAATTAATTAGTGGGGGAAAATTAAATAAAAATGGTAAAAATGAAATTAATTGGTTTGCACTAAAAGAAGAATTTATTAATGAAGAACGGGGCAATAGAAGAGATACAACAAAGCGAGATTTGAAGAAAAGATTAGATAGAACTTTGCAAGCTTTAAATACAAAACCATTACCAAGAAATGCAGAACAATTATTCAAAAATTATGCAGATTTATTTTTTGATAGGAATATGCCAAAAGGGGGACCACAAAAATCAAAATAATCTCTATGTTCAAAAATTAAACCATTTTCTGCAAATGAAAAGCGTGTTGTACTAGGATAAATAAATTCTTTTCTCATAATTTTAAGAACCAATGTCCATTCAACGAATCCAAAATTTTCATTAATAGAAATTGCATGAGTTACTAAAGAAATATCATCACATCTTTTGACAAGCTTTTCTTGAGCATTGATATATGAACTCAATCCCTCTGTTTTCTGAGTAGGATCAATAAAAACAACATCTTTATTATAAAATTTCGCCCACTTTTCCGAAGTTGGAGCCTCATCATCGTATGATTTAGTAAATAACTTTCTCAAATCATCAATGGAAATTTTTTAGACTTATTTTAAAATAATTTTTTTTAAATGATATAAACAATAGTAATATTCATAGCAATTTTCGGTTGATTAAATCAACTACTATATTTCTTACTTCTTCATCACTAAATGAGAATTTACTATTTTTTTTATTACTTTTTACAAAAAATTTTTTTTCACAAATATCATTGCTATTTTTTATAGGTTGTAATGTTTCATAAATATATCTTCCATGCTCAGCATTGATTACAGCCTTATAAGTTTGTCCAGGATAAATACTATGAGCAAAAGAAAAGTCTCTTTTTTTTTCCCCTCCAAATGCTACGGGTAATAAACCATCAACATCATCTACAACTTTTATACCAGAATCATTGAGCACTGTATTAAAAACATCAACACCTTCTGTATAGTCTAGGATGCTGCATCCTCTTCTATCTCCTGATTTTAGTAGCCACATTGCTTTAGTTCTTGCTTCAGATAACCAATGATTATCTTCGCTCAAATAAGATTGACCATGATCACTTGTTAAACAGACAGTAACATCAGCTGGATCATAGTTATCATTAACATGTTTATAAATAATGTTCAAATAATTATCTAATCTTCTAACTCTCTCTCTATAAACATTTTTCTTATTTTCACTAGCAGGAATCCATCTATTCCTAGTTGCTTCTAAAGAAGGATCAAACTCTGATGCAAGTTCTAATGAACTTAAACTACTCATTACACTATAATCAGGAACTCTGTGTAAGTTATGATGAACATCGCTAAATTGCAAAAAACAGAATTGGTCTCTATTTTTAAAAACAATATTATGTTCTAAAAAATTTGCAATAAGTTCTTGCGCTGGCATAAAGAAGCGATAAATAGTTCTATCAAATCCTTTTACATAGCCTTGAGGAGGAGAAATGCGAGGATTACCGCCAGTACTAAAAGTTAAATAATTTTTTCTTTTATAATATTGACTTAAAATATCAGAAGACATGCCAACTTCTTCTATTTTATGAGGATTATAAAGATTATGATTATGCGAATATTGGCCAGTAAAAATTGAAGCAAAACTTGGGAGTGTCCACTCTGCATTAACGTGGTGATTTCTAAAATCAAAACAATTATCAAAAAATTTAGCTGTTTTTGGCATATAATCTTGAAGATTATTAATTCCTAAAACAGATCTGTCAGCAAGTCCATCGATAAAAATGAATAAAACTAATTTTCTTTTATTTTTAATTTCTTGATGAACTTCAATTGGTTCGGAAGCGAAAAATTTCTCTTTAGATTCTATTTCAACAATTGAATCTGACTCTTCAAAAAAAGAAATAAATCTGTTTCTGAAACAAGTTAGGTTAAATAAATTTTCCTCTTTATTTTTTGAAACTCTAAATCGCAAATGTGAAAAATTGGGTTTTGAAATGTGAAATATAGATTTTTCATGAATTTCAAATTTATGTTTTTTTGAAAAACTCCCAGGTAAAATTTCTATTGAAGTTTTGAAAACATCGCTTTCTGCTACATCCGTATCAAATTCTCTAGGATCATTATAGATTTTTGAATGATATTGATAATTGTCATTATCAAAATCCAAAATTCTATTAAGGTAAGAATCTCTAAACTTGAAAGTCCTTTTTTCACCTATTAAGGGAAACTCGCTAATTGGGTATGATTTTTCCCTTTGTATTAGGAGCATTAACTTAATTATTTGCCTAAGTCGCCAAGGAATAAACTTGAAAAAATATTTTAGAATTATTTTTAATTTCATTAATTACATAATTATTTATTTAAAAGTTAAAGTAATCTTTTTCTACTAATTTACTATAAATAAAATTAGCTATCTGTTCAGGAGTTTGATTTTTGTTATATTTTACATGAATAGATGGAGAAATTGGTTCATCATAATTTAAATCAAGGCCATATACATTCTTTATATTTCCCTCTTTAAAACCCTTGTAAATTCCTTTGGAGTCTCTTTCCTGTAAAACATTTAAAGGTACATCCAAAAAAACATCTACATAATTTACTATATTCTTACGATTATAATCATGAATTTCTTTAATTAACCCAATGCAAGAAATAACCGTTAAAACACTTTGGGAACTAATTACCTGACATAGATCACTATATTGGAAACCCAGTTTAATTCTTGATTCAATAGTAAAATCTTGACTCTTAAAAATTTTTCTTAATTCGTCTCCATCAAGAGCAATAACCTTGAGATTATTTTTTCTAATTTTTTCTACTAATATTCTAGAAGTTGTTGTTTTGCCTGCATCAGATAAACCTGTAATCCAAATTACTGGAGCAAATTTAATTTTCAAAATTCTTTTATATTTTCTTGTAATTTTACTTCAACAAAATGAGGGTTTTAAAAAAAGAATTTATTTTCTATAAATATGTTACACAGTGTTCTAAAAATATAATTTTTTTTCTAATTCAAAAATAAAGAAGATTCAAATTTACACTTTAATTCATAAAAAAAGAAAGTTAATTAGTAAGACATTTAAATATTTATAAAAAATAATTCAAAAGAAATCTTGAAAGAACTGGAATTATATATTTTAAAAATATTAATGTAAAATATTAATATTCAAAATTATTCCTCAATGCATACAACAGCAATAATATTAGCAGCTGGCAATAGTAGAAGAATTAAGCATTTAACAAAAGATATGCCTAAGTCTATGTTGAGAGTTGGAACCAAAAAAGTAATAGAATATCATCTTGATAATTTATATAGAAATAATGTTTCTGAAATCATAATTGTTGTAGGTTATCTTTCAAAGGTTATAGAAGAATATATTGGTTATGAATATCGTTCTATTCCTATAAAATATGTTTTTAATGAAAAATTTGCTTCTACAGGACACTCTTTAAGTCTTTGGAAAGGATATAAAAACTTAAATCAAAAAACAAGCAATATTCTTTTAGTTCATGCTGATGGAATTTTAGATCCTGAAATATATATAAAAACTCTAACTCATAATTCAAATAATGTTATGCCTTATGATGCTCAATATAAAGTAAGGACTAATGATGAAATATTTATTTTTTCTAATAATGGATTAGTAACAGGAGTAAGAGACATAAAAGAGGGCAGAAAATTTTTATCTGGTGAAATGATAGGTCTTCATAAATTTAATATGAAGTTATTCCAAGAATTTAATAATTTTTTGGAAAAACTTAATTTTCAATGGGAGGTTTATAATTACGAACCTCTACTCAATCAATTTATAATTACAAATAAACCTGAAATCACTAGCTTAGATATAGGTCATCTAGGTTGGATTAATATGAATTATGAAGAAGATATTAATTTTGCGAAAAATCAATTAATACCCAACTTTAAGAAAAAATTATCCAATAAACTATCTTTATATAGCACGGTTAAAAATGTTTGGGATTCAAATTTAGAAATATCAGAAAAAAATGGTAATTCAATAGACATAAATAATTTTTTAGATTTAAATACTACCCAACAAGCTTTGACAAAATATGAATTGGATATTATTGATGTCAAAAAACTTGTTGAATCAATTATGAAGTCAATCAAAAAAGATTATGGTTTTATAATTGTTAGAGGTCTAAATGATTTTAAAGATGATCAATCAATAAAAATTTTTTATAAATTACTTTGCCAAAAAATCGGGAAAGTTTTATATCAAGATTCTAAGAAAACAACATTTTATCCTGTATTTAATGCGGGTTTGACGATGGTTGAGGGTGGAAGATATTCAAGGTCATCAGATAGTGGTTCTTTTCATACAGATAACCCTTCGGAAATAAATGTACCAGATTTAGTTGGATTATTATCCCTTAAGGAGGCATTTAAGGGAGGACTAAGTTGCATTGTTAATATGTTTCTTGTTCTTGAAGATCTATATACTAATCATCCAAAATTAGCTTATTTGCTTGAAGAAAAATTTAAATTTACTAGAAAAAATAATATCGATGATGAAAATCAAATCAACTTATTCCCAATAGTCACGTTAAATGAAAGTTTTTCATTTAGATACTTATCAGATTACATCGATAAAATCGATGAATCAAATGAAAAATTGCAAATTCTAAAATTATTAGATAATAGTCTTTGCCAAAACCAATTTAGAAAAGAATTTTTACTCAAAAGGGGGGAAATTTTATTTTTTAATAATTTAAGCCTAGCCCATGGAAGGACTTCATTTATTGAAAGTGAGAACCATAAGGAAAAAAGATTAATGTATAGAGTATGGATAAAAAACTTCTCATTAAAAACTAAGTAGATAGTAATATTTCAAATATATTTTTAAGATTGAGAACAGTGTTAATATTATTTGTTTGAAAGTTTAACAAGCGATTTGCTTACAATTTTCAAAATATCTTTCTCATTAAAATTAATTATATTATTCAACATTCTTGAGGGATTAGACATTTCCTTTAAGAGACTAGTCCAATCCTGTGTTAAAAATATATCATCAAAATAATAACCCACATTTAAATTTATCAAGAGTTTTTCTATGTGATCAGCCATATTTAAAGCATCTAAAAAACCCACTTCTTTTGCTATTGTATTGTAAAAAACAGAATTACTATGCGACATGTTCAACCTAAGTATTTCTGGTAAAGTAAAACTGCACGCTATTCCATGTGGTATTCCAAAATATGTAGTGAAAGGATAAGAAATAGAGTGAGCTGATGCTGTTTTTGTTTGATTAATGAGACAACCAGCTAGGGTTGAAGCTTGTTGCATTGAATTAATATGAGGTTTCAAATCTGTCCCAACTGCAATAGCATTTAAAAATTTAAAGGTTGATTTAAGACTATCTACTATTGGTATTAAAAAACTATTTGAAAATTTTTTATTCCACATGCACTCTAAAGTATGGGATAAAGTATCTAAAGACGATTGAATAAGTATTTTTTGAGGACATTTTAATATGCAACTTGGGCAATGAATAATTAATTTCGGAGTACTATAGTTAGTTTGAAAAGAATATTTTTCTTTTAAATTTTTATCCCATAAGGTTGCGAACGGAGTAGCTTCGCTACCAGTTCCACAAGTAGTTGGGACGGTAATATGACTAATTGGTAAAGTTTTTTTTGCAGATTTTAATTTTTTTAAAACAAACCTATTATTTTCTCGGTCAATATAATGTTCAAAAGAATTCATTATTATAAATTTAGCAACATCAATAGTGCTACCTCCTCCGATAGATAATATATTTGTAAATGAACTAAAATCTTTTTTATTTAAAATATTAGTTAGATAATTAATATCGGGTTCAGGAGTGAATTCATCAAATATTGAAAATTTTAACTCTCTTTTTTGTAGTTTGTCAGATAAAACAAATCTCTCTAGAGAACCTTTTGAAGAGACAACTAATGTTTCTCTATTATTATATTTATTAACTACATTAGATAAATCTTCATTTAGAATTTGAAGCTGATTATATTTTTTCCAATTAGTGATTTTTTCCATAATATATAAAATTATTCTTACATTGAAGGGGAGTTTCTTTAGGTCTCCCTAATTCAGAACGTTTTCCTGGAAGTAATTTTATTTCAATAAAACATAAACCTTCTAAATTATCAATTTCTAATAAAAGATTTTTTAATTTGATTTCTTCATTAACTGAAAAACAATAATCATATCCAAGAATTTCAGCAATTTTCATGGGCTCAAAATTCGAGGCGCATGTTGGTTGACCTCCCACTGAATCATGCATAAAGTTATTTAACAAAATATG
>MDTB01063520.1_pt1 | contig 17688 bp, 16 predicted proteins | sample 811161 | NCBI WGS metagenome assembly MDTB01 (sample SAMN05326650, study PRJNA326480) | marine metagenome | isolation source: seawater | place: Mediterranean Sea | collected 2009
ATAATGATTTGCATGTTGATAAGGCGGGAAACATCTACGCGCTGCGCCATAATATTATTAGAGATTCTGATGAAGGGCGCTTTGATGAAAAGGTCATGTTTGAGGCACCATATTTGCAAGATACAATCGTGAAATTAAATCAGACGGGTGAGATTATCGACCAATACCCCGTTGTGGATATGCTGCGCCAATCTGATTACAAAGACATAATGCCCTATATATATGACGAAGGTAAGGGCGACTATACGCATTTAAATGCGCTTGATATTGTTGAGGCGGGGGTGAATACAGCCTCTTACATGGCGGCAGGTGATATTTTAGCTCTTATTCGTAATATTGACACATTGGTCGTGATTGACCCTGTTCAGAAAGCCATAAAATGGGCGGGGCAGATGCCTGTTCATATGCCGCATGATATTGATGTGCTGCCCAATGGGCATTTGCTGCTCTATGATAACCAAGGCCATATGGGGGCGGAGGGGTATTCGCGCCTTGTTGAGTTTGATCCAGAAAGTCTTGGCGTGGAATGGCAATATGTCGGCAGCAAAGAAGCGCCATTCGAAAGCGAATTTTGGGGCTTTCAGCAGCGTCTAGATAACGGTAACACTTTTACGGTCGTTCCTAATAAGGCGCGACTTTTGGAAGTCGATAGCGCAGGGGAGATCGTCATGGAGTATTATTTGCACGAACGTAAGCGTGAAGATGGCGTTTCATATAACCCTGTTATTACCAGCGCAGAAAAAATAAATCCTGCGGCGCAGCCATTTCTTAATGATCTTTTGCAAAGGGGCGTACCATGAAGAAAGCCACTTTAAAGTTTGGATTGGCCTTGTTAATGCTCGCAGTGTCAAGCGCGGCGGCGCAGGCTTATGTCGGACCCGGTTTAATTATCATGGGCAATTTTCTAGGGCCATTCTTACTGCTTGTCCCTTTTTTGGTGCTGCTGCTTATACTCTTGCTGCGCTGGTGGTTTAAGAAACTGAAGCACCAAATTAAGCATAAAAGAAACGCTGGCGATGAAAGAAAAGCGCCGGAAGGTGAAAACCCTGATGATTAGTGTGCGTTTTTGCGTATTCTCTACTTGAACAATCTGAAAAGCTGTGCTAACTGTGAGCGCAAATATTGTTGTCAGAGGATTCTTAAGGAATAGGCTGGCTTATGTAACCCACTTATATATAGCAAGCAGAGGATTGAAGCATTGCCTCAAATTGGTTCTTCTTACTCTTTAGTAGCGCAGCGTTATGCCAAGGCTTTGATTGAAGCCGCACAAGACGCCAAAGCGCTCGACGCCGTTGAAAAAGATTCCCTCGAACTGCTTGCGATGCTTGCAGATAGCGCGGATCTTAAAACTTTAGTGACATCACCTTTATATAAAGGCGAAGCGCAAGATAAGGCGATGCAAGATATTGCAAAGAAAGCAAAATTCCACAAAATCACAACGAATTTTTTCGGTGTTCTTGCGCATAATGGGCGCTTAGATGCGCTTGAAGATATTCTTGGTGCAGTGCAGGCACGCCTTGCTGATATGCAAGGCAAGGTAAGCGCCAGCGTAGAAGTTGCACAAGATTTAACAAAAACACAAATTACCGCGCTCGAAAAATCATTGTCTAAGTCAATTGGCAAAGCGGTTGCGGTAGACGTTAGTGTGAACCAAGATCTTTTAGGCGGTATGGTTGTTACTGTAGGGTCTAAAATGTTTGACAGTTCTGTGAAGCGTAAACTCGAAATGTTGAAAATCAAAATGAGTAGCGCTTCAAACAATGAAGATAATGTAGCAAATCAAAATTTATCCAGTAAAAAAGAGGTCGTTTAATGGAAATCCGTTCAGCTGAAATTTCAGATATCCTAAAAAAGCAGATTGCAGAATTTGGCGCGCAAGCTGATGTTGCAGAAATTGGTCAAGTTGTCTCCGTTGGTGATGGCGTTGCCCGTGTTTATGGCCTTGATCAGGTGCAAGCCGGTGAAATGGTAGAGTTCCCTGGCGGTACTAAAGGCATGGTGTTGAACCTTGAAGTTGACTCCGTTGGTGTCGTGATCTTCGGTTCTGACCGCGCGATTAAAGAAGGCGACATTGTTAAGCGTACTGGTGAGATCGTTCAGGTTCCCGTTGGTCGCGAAATGCTTGGTCGCGTTGTTGATGCGCTTGGTAACCCAATTGATGGCAAAGGCCCGCTTAAAGCAAAAGAGATGCGCCTTGTTGAAGTTAAAGCCCCTGGCATTATCCCGCGTAAATCTGTGCATGAGCCAATGCAAACTGGCCTAAAAGCGGTTGATGCGCTTGTGCCTGTTGGCCGTGGTCAGCGCGAACTGATTATTGGTGACCGTCAAACGGGCAAAACAGCCGTCGCGATTGATACAATTTTGAACCAAAAGTCAATCAACCAAGATCCTGATGAGAAAAAACACCTTTATTGTATCTATGTTGCGATTGGTCAAAAACGCTCAACAGTGGCGCAGCTTGTTAAGGAACTTGAAGATAAAGGCGCAATGGAATATTCAATCGTTGTCGCCGCAACTGCATCTGACCCTGCGCCAATGCAATTCTTAGCGCCTTATGCGGGCGCTGCGATGGGTGAATGGTTCCGTGATAACGGCCTGCACTCACTTAACGTTTATGATGATTTGTCTAAGCAAGCTGTTGCTTACCGTCAAATGTCGCTTCTTCTTCGTCGTCCACCAGGCCGTGAAGCTTACCCAGGTGACGTATTCTACATTCACTCACGTTTGCTTGAACGCTCTGCGAAAATGAGTGATGAAATGGGCGGTGGTTCTATGACAGCGCTTCCAATCATTGAAACACAAGCAGGTGACGTTTCGGCGTATATTCCAACAAACGTGATCTCTATTACAGATGGCCAGATTTTCTTGGAAACTGACTTGTTCTATAAAGGTATTCGCCCAGCGATTAACGTTGGTCTATCAGTTTCTCGTGTTGGTTCTGCGGCGCAGATCAAAGCCATGAAACAGGTTGCGGGTACAATTAAACTGGAACTTGCACAATATCGTGAAATGGAAGCATTCGCGCAGTTCGCATCTGACCTTGATGCTTCAACGCAAAAACTTCTTGCGCGCGGCGCACGCTTGACACAGCTTTTGAAACAGCCACAATACTCTCCGCTTAAAGTGGAAGAGCAAGTAGCTGTTATCTTCGCTGGTACAAATGGTTACCTTGATGGCATTGAAACAGCATCCGTATCTGATTATGAAGCGAAGCTTCTTGCAGATTTGCGTGCTAATGGCACCAAGATTCTTGAGACAATCAGCAGCGAGCAAAAACTCACTGATGGCGTAAAAGCTGATTTGGTTGCATTCTTGGAAAGCTTTAACAAAGGCTATGCTGATCCAAACAAAAAAGCAGCTTAATCTTAAGCTGCTTTGATGGATCTTCTTTTGTAAAGTTTTCTAATTAAAGGGAAAAAAAATGCCAAGTTTGAAAGATTATAGAGACCGCATTACCTCTGTTAAATCAACGAAGAAAATAACTTCGGCGATGAAAATGGTGGCGGCATCTAAATTGAAAAAAGCGCAGTCCCAAGCGGAGGCATCGCAGCCATATGCGGTGGCGATGTCTGAAATGCTTGCACGCGTTGCGACTAGCTTACCGGCAGATTTTGCAGGGCCAAAACTTTTGGTCGGTACGGGCGCTGAAAACACACATTTATTGATCGTTGTGTCTTCTGATCGCGGTCTGTGTGGCGGTTTCAATGGTAACTTAGCACGCCGCGTGAAAAAAGAAGTCGCGGAACTTCAAAAAGCCGGCAAAGATGTAAAAATCATCTGCGCGGGACGTAAAGTTTTCGACATTCTGAAGTTACAACATACAAATCTGATTATCAAAACCTATACAGGTATTGGTCAAAAAGGCCGTGTTGATTTTGCTTCAGCGCGTGAGATTACAGATTTTGTACTGCAAAACTTTGCAGATGAGAACTTTGACGTATGTACATTAATGTATAACGAATTTAAGAGCGTTCTCACCCAGACACCATCAGCGCAGCAGCTTATTCCGTTTAAGTTGCCAGAAGTTGCTGGTGAAGTGAACGATGCGAAAGAAGAAAAATCTGGCCCAATCGCGCCTTATGGCTTTGAGCCAGAAGAAAGCGTTATTTTGGGCAAGTTACTACCGCGTAACCTCGGTGTTCAATTGTTCCGTGCATTGCTTGATAGCGCTGCTGGTGAACAGGCCGCGCGTATGACTGCGATGGATAATGCAACGCGTAATGCTGGGGATATGATCAACGATCTCTCTATCCAGTATAACCGTGCACGTCAGGCGCATATTACACGTGAATTGATTGAGATTATCTCAGGCGCGGAAGCGGTTTAATAAAGTTAATAGAAGTAAACACGAAATTATTGAGTTTTTTCGGAAAAGGAAGAAGTGAAAATGGCACAAGCTAAAGGTAAAATTCAACAGGTACTCGGCGCTGTTGTTGACGTTGAGTTCGCGGATGGTAACATTCCTGCGATTTTGGATGCATTGGAAACAGAAAACCAAGGCAAGAAATTGGTTTTGGAAGTCGCACAGCATTTGGGCGAAAACACAGTGCGTACTATTGCGATGGATGCAACAGAAGGCCTCGTTCGCGGCGCTGAAGTTGTTGGCACTGGCGCAGCAATTGAAGTTCCCGTTGGTGAAGGCACACTTGGCCGTATTTACAACGTAACAGGCGAAACAATTGATGAGCTTGGCCCATCAAAAACAACTGAAAAATGGGGGATTCACCGTGAAGCACCTGCGTTTTCTGAGCAAGCAACAGAAACTGAACAGCTTGTAACAGGTATTAAAGTTGTTGACCTTCTCGGCCCATACGCTAAAGGCGGTAAAATTGGTCTGTTTGGCGGCGCGGGCGTTGGTAAAACAGTAACAATCATGGAGTTGATTAACAACATTGCAAAAGGCCATGGCGGCGTATCAGTTTTTGCTGGTGTTGGTGAGCGTACACGTGAAGGTAATGACCTTTACCACGAAATGATGGAATCAGGCGTTATCAAAGAAGGTGGCGCGGAAGGTTCTAAAGCGGCGCTTGTTTACGGTCAGATGAATGAGCCACCAGGTGCACGTGCACGTGTTGCGCTTTCTGGTTTGACTATGGCGGAATATTTCCGTGACGAGAAAAACCAAGACGTTCTTTTCTTCATGGATAACGTTTTCCGTTTCACACAGGCCGGCGCTGAAGTGTCTGCGCTTCTTGGTCGTATCCCATCAGCCGTTGGTTACCAGCCAACACTTTCAACTGATATGGGCGCGCTTCAGGAACGTATTACTTCAACAAATAAAGGTTCGATTACATCTGTACAGGCCGTTTATGTTCCTGCCGATGATTTGACTGACCCTGCACCTGCAACAACATTCTCTCACTTGGACGCGACAACAGTTCTTTCGCGTCAAATTGCAGAGCTTGGTATTTATCCTGCCGTTGACCCACTTGATTCGTCATCACGTATTCTTGACCCGCGCGTTGTTGGTCAGGAACATTATGACGTAGCAATGGGCGTTCAGAAAACACTTCAAACATATAAAGCATTGCAGGATATTATTGCTATTCTCGGTATGGACGAGCTTTCTGAAGAAGATAAAATGACCGTTGCACGCGCACGTAAGATCCAGCGTTTCCTTTCTCAGCCATTCCACGTTGCGGAAGTATTCACAGGTTCTCCTGGTGTGTTTGTTGACCTTGCTGATACAATTAAAGGCTTTAAAGGCATTATCGAAGGTGAATATGACCACCTTCCAGAATCTGCCTTCTACATGGTCGGTACAATTGAAGAAGCAGTTGAAAAAGCTAAAAAAATGGCTGCTGAAGCTGCATAAATTATGGCTGATAAAACATCCGCTAAAGAAACGCTTAGACAGCATTTTATCGAAGAGGGCTACTCTGAAGATAAGAACTCTTCTGGGCGCTTCTTTACAAAAACCGTAGATAATGGCGATTTTAAGCGGGTGTTTATCGCGATGAGTGGCGTATTAATTTGGACAATAGATGGTCAAACATCGACGCCTAGCCGCAGACGATATAGCCATGACGCATATATACAAAAATTAGATTTGTGAAAGTAAGAAAATGACAGAAGCAGCAGCAGACAAAACATTTAGCTTTAAACTTGTTTCACCAGAGAAGATCCTCATGGATGAGCCTGCAATGCAGGTTGTTGTCCCCGGTGAAGAAGGTGACCTTGGTGTGCTTAAGGGCCATTCACCTTTTGTTGTATCTGTGCGCCCTGGCGTTGTCAGCATTCAGAAAACCATTGGCGGCGATGTGCAAAAAATATTCGTTGCAGGCGGCTTTGCTGATATTTCGGCTGAAAATTGCACAGTACTTGCAGAAGAAGCAATTGCTGTTGACGATTTGAATAAAGAAGAGCTTGAACAAAATATCTCAAACCTAAAAGAAGATCTTGGCTTGGTGCAAGGCGCACATGACAAGCAGCGCGTGGAAAATGCATTGGTGATTGCGAAGGCAAAACTCAGCGCAGTGACAGGCACTTTACAACTATAAAAATAAATCGGGTTTGAGAACGCTTTTAAACAGGAAGCATGTTCTCATGAAAAATATTATCGTTTACCAAGATGCCATGGCGTCCACCCAGGCCTTGATATACTTTCTTAATGAAAGATACAAGGGCGATAATGTTGAGATTATTCAGGCTAATGGCGCTGATGTTCGCGCACGTAAATACCCCAATGATGATACGCTTGCTTTTTTCTTGCCCGGTACGCCATCGGGAAGCTCTGCTTACCGCGACCAATTACAGCAAGATGGTTTTGATTACCTGAAAAACCGTATTCACCAAGGTATGCATTTTTTCGGTATTTGCGCGGGCGCTTATTTGGCGGTCGAAGATTTCTCCTATAAATTTTTACAAACGGGCGAACACCGTAAAGTTAAATCGCCCTTGGCGGTGATCGAAGGCCGCGCGGATGGGCCAATCATTGAGATGGTGCATCCTGATCGCTTCGGGGCGCATTCGGGGATGAGCGCGGTCAGCATTGCGTTTAATAACCTTGCAGGCAAAGCCGAAGAAAGCCGCGTTTTTTATTCTACGGGGCCAGAACTGAAACCTAATTTAAACGGTATTGGCAGTTATAGTGTGCTGGCACGGTTTAACCATGCCGCAGGGCAGCCAATAGGGGCGCTGCGCCGCACCGACCTTAAAGGGCAAATTAGCGTCAGCAGCTTCCCATTTGAATATGGCGATCAGGAATATATTGATTACATTGATGCGGGGCGTATATTGCCGCAATCCTTTTATGATGAACTTGATAAAATAAAGCCCCACCAACCCGCGCGATTGCGCTTTTGCGATGTGTTCTTAAGCCCTATTGACCTGAGCCTGTAAATCCATTTTATCATAATTTTACAGCGTCTTATCGCTTTACTTTGCATCATCTATGGACGCTATGTTTAACTAGCTCACCACAAAATAAAAACAGGGGATGTATAATGAGCGAAAATGAGCAAGCCATAACGCAAGCGCCAAATATTCACGATAAATTATTACATCTCGGTTTTGAAGCTAGTGCAGCGGATCAAACCGTATTCTCTCGCCCCGATTTACAGGGGCTAAAAATCGTGTTGGACGAAAACCGTATCAATATCCGCCATGAAAATGCGAAGGGTGAAGCGCTGCACGAAGCGTTTTTACATCAACAGGCAGCGTTAAATAATACACATTTAGAGCAGCATGTCCGCGGCGCATTCTGCCAAGTATTTGGCTTTGAAGCGGCGAAAGAAATTAAGAATTATCCCTATAGTGAAAAGCGTGCAGCACAATATGGCGCACTCACGAAACTCAATTTGCCATAAACAACCCTTGATTTTTGTCATAAAATATATTACAAAGATACGATATAAGAGGGTTGTAACATGAGAAAATTAGCGCAAGTGCGCGCAGTGATACTCGGTATCCAAGGCACGCAATATAAAATTACAGAGAATATCCAAAGGCATTTCGAGCACGCGGTTACTGGCGCGGTCAAAGAAAAAGACCATAATAATATTTACCCCAATATCATTGATGCTTATGCGGAATACAACGCGCAACGCATAAGCCCTGTTAAGGCGTTCTCTGAAGCGCTCGGTGTCTCTGAACATTCATTGCAGCGTAGTATCTACAGCAAGCTGCATAATAATGTTATGGGCATGCCAGTGAAGCATATTAAGCACGATTCAAAACTATTTAAAGCAACAGAGCGCCTGCAAGAGGGCATTGCTTTTGCTACTGTGACCAAGTTAAGCGCTGATATGGCACAAGAATTTTACCGTGTTACAGGCTTAAGAAACATTCATAAGCGTGAAAGTATCTTTGCGCATGAAGACGTCGATTTTGCCAATAAAACAAGCACAGAAGCTTATGCGCCTGCATTGCGTTACCTCGGCTACGAAGATGGTGATGACTTATCATCTGTGTTGGTTATTGGTGATGATAAAGCGCATCTTGCATGCGCGCGTGAAATGGGCGCATTAACCGCCTATATCGGTGACAAAAACCGTTCAATCATTCACGGCGGCGATGTTGATTTTGAATATCAGAACATCAAAGTGCTTTTCCATGAATTGCATGATGCACAGCGCAAAGAAAAGGCGCTTAATCAAAAGCGCCCTAACTGGTGTGATACTATCGGCTTTGATTTTTCTTAAAATCTCAACCTCACTGTTTTTAATGATTTAGCTGCCAAGGCCAAGTTTTTGTAGCCATGTTTTTTTCGGCTGTTCTTGCTGTGGTGCGTTTTCATTCGCGCTCGGTGCAAAGGCATTAAGGCTGTCTTCGCCCTCTTCTAGGTCAAATAACACTTGGTTGTCAGTGTTCATATATGGCTGACCATTGGCGCATTTTTCATCTGTGAGTTTTTTTACAGTGTAATTATCACGGTTTGCGCCGCGCCCAGTCAAATTATCACATAAAGGTTTTGCATCATTGGGGAAGGGGAAGGCGTAGATTTTTTCAAAGCAGTTCGCGCCTTCAATGTCACCGGCTTCAGGGTTTGTGCCATAGCCGAATTTAAACAATGCGTTGAGTTGAAGCGGTGTGTTGCTTTCTAAAAATTCGTATAATTCTGTCGGTGTGCCTTCATCATAGAAAATGGCAACAACATTATGCTCAGGAAACTGGCGTGCTAGCGGCTCGGCGACTTTACGCGCGCGGGATTCTTGGTCTTCAATCTCGCCAATATCTTCGCCTAATTTTGCTTTTTCAGTTTTAATATCTGCCATGCTCTTATCGGAATTCACGGCAATGATGAATGCTTCGCGCGGCGCTACGCCGTTATCACGCGTGTACTGAAATCCAGCAAGCGTTGTCGGCGCAACGAATTTCTGGGGCGCGACATATGTGCCGTTAGTGGCAGAAAGGCTGCTTGCGCCCGTTTCTGCGATGCCTTGGAAAATATCGTCTTTATCTGTGCTATTAATTATCTTTAAATTACTGAGCTCGCTCATTATTCACACCTTAACTGTTTTTGATTCATTGACATATTTAACAGTATCAACATTAATTTTCAATTAAAAACGGCCTAGAATATAAAACTCTAGGCCGCTTATTCATTTATTTGTGTGCTTGGCGTTACGCTGACTTTGCGAGGTTGCGTAGAACATAGTGTAAAATGCCACCATTTTTGTAATAATCAAGCTCATCAAGCGTATCAATACGGCACAGAAGTTCGGCTTTTGCCGTGCTGCCGTCTTTGTACGTGATGGTCATGGTCAGCGCAGATCCGGGGCTTAGGTCTGCAGTGCCGGTAATGCTAATCACTTCACTGCCATCAAGCTTGTATGTTTCACGCGTTTCACCTTTTGTGAATTGCAGCGGCAATACGCCCATGCCAACAAGGTTTGAACGGTGAATACGCTCAAAGCTTTCGACGATAACGGCCTTAACGCCAAGAAGGCGTGTGCCTTTTGCTGCCCAATCACGTGAGGAGCCTGTACCATACTCTTTGCCGCCAAAGACGACGAGTGGGGTGTTCTCAGCCTTATACGCCATTGCTGCGTCATATATGCTCATTTCAGCGCCGCCTGGCATGTGCAGAGTATAGCCACCTTCTTTACCATCCAGCATTTCATTGCGAATACGAATATTGGCAAATGTGCCGCGCATCATTACTTCGTGATTGCCACGGCGTGAGCCGTAGGAATTAAAGTCACGCACAGGCACTTGGTGATTGTCCAAATATGAGCCAGCAGGCGCGTCTTTCTTAATTGCGCCAGCAGGGGATATGTGGTCAGTTGTTACGCTGTCGCCTAATACGGCAAGGACGCGCGCATTTTCAATCGGCGCGACAAGGCCAACATCATTTGAAATATCTTCAAAGAAAGGCGGATTTTTCACATATGTTGAAGCGCTGTTCCAATCATATGTTTCGCCTGCATCGTCTGCGCCAAGTGCTTGCCATTGTTCTGGGCCGAGGAAGACATCAGCGTAGCGCTCTTTGAACATTTCTGGGGTCAGGAATGTATCGACCATTTTGCGGACTTCTTCATTGGTCGGCCAAACATCTTTAAGGTAAATGTCATTGCCGTCTTTATCTTGACCAAGTGGCTCAGATGAAATGTCAACCCGCATCGACCCTGCCAACGCATAGGCAACGACAAGCGGTGGAGAGGCGAGGTAGTTTGATTTGACATGTGGGCTGATGCGGCCTTCAAAGTTACGGTTACCAGAAAGGACGGAAGTAACGTTTAAATCGCCTTTTTCTACCGCGGCGGCAATGGGGTCAGGCAGAGGGCCTGAATTACCAATACATGTCGTACAGCCATAACCAACGAGGTTAAAGCCAAGCGCGTCAAGGTCATCTTGCAGTCCTGCTTTTTCCAAATAATCGGTTACAACTTGGGAACCCGGTGCAAGCGATGTTTTAACCCAAGGCTTTACTTTCATGCCTAGCGCATGTGCTTTGCGTGCCACGAGGCCAGCTGCGACCAGTACAAATGGGTTTGATGTGTTGGTACAGCTGGTAATCGCTGCAATCACAACGTCGCCATTATCCAATGTGTAATCAGTGCCTTCAACTGGAACAGATTTTTCTTCAGGAACAAGTCTTGCAAAATCTTGTTTGCCGTTCGTCAGCAAAATTTTATCTTGCGGGCGCTTCGGTCCTGATATTGTTGGCACAACAGTGCTGATATCAAGATGCAGCGTATCTGTGTATTCTGCTGTGTGGCCTTTGGTACGCCATAGTCCTTGTTCTTTGGCATAAGCTTCGACAAGCGCGACCGTATCATCGTCGCGCCCTGTGAATTTAAGGTAGCGCAGCGCTTCGTCATCAATTGGGAAGAAGCCGCATGTTGCGCCATATTCAGGGGCCATGTTTGAAATTGTTGCACGGTCAGCAAGGGTTAGATGGTCTAGCCCGTCGCCATAAAATTCAACAAATTTACCAACAACGCCGCGCTCACGCAGCATTTGGACGACTGTTAGCACAAGGTCAGTTGCTGTGATGCCTTCTGCCATTGCGCCTGTCATTTCAAAGCCAACAACTTCAGGGATAAGCATGGAAATTGGCTGGCCAAGCATTGCGGCCTCAGCTTCAATGCCGCCAACGCCCCAACCAAGAACCGCAAGGCCGTTTACCATTGTTGTGTGGGAATCTGTGCCAACCAATGTGTCGGGATAAGCCAGTAATTCGCCCGTGACGTCGTCTTTCTCGCTCCATACTGTTTTGGCGAGATATTCAACATTGACTTGGTGACAAATGCCAGTGCCCGGCGGTACAACGCGGAAGTTTTTAAAAGCAGATTGTCCCCAACGCAAGAACTCATAACGTTCTTTGTTACGTTCAAATTCGCGTTCAACATTCTCTTTAAAGGATTCCGCAGAGCCAAATTCATCAACCATCACCGAATGGTCAATCACCAAATCAACAGCGGAAAGCGGGTTGATTTTTTGTGGGTCGCCGCCAAGGCTGACCATTGCTTCACGCATCGCTGCCAAATCAACCACGGCAGGAACGCCGGTAAAGTCTTGCATTAATACGCGCGCAGGGCGGAATGCAATTTCATGGCTTGATTTCTTTTCTTTTAACCACTCTGCCACAGCCTTTACATCCTCAACCTTGACGGAGCGACCATCTTCAAAACGCAACAGATTTTCTAACAGCACCTTTAATGTGTAAGGCAGTTTAGAAACATCGCCCAAAGTTTTTTCAGCGTCTTTAAGCGAGAAATAAGTGTAGGATTTGCCGTTTACATCAAGGGTTTTCTTGGTGCCGAGGCTGTCATGTCCTGATTTTGTCATTGTCTGTTGGTCCTTATGTGGTTGTGCGTTGGGCAAGAAATTGTATGAGAATACTCTTAAAAATCAATTAACGCAGGAGCGCTGCGCTGCTACATAAAAAGCTGCTAGACTATACCACGAAAACAAGTGGTTAAGAATAGCGAGAATAATATTATTCAAGAAAATCTATTAAACCAATTAAGTGTGTTTTGGAATAATTCAAGGTCTTTACCTGTGCCGTAAAAGCAGTGGTCCGTGCCTGCTATCGTAATATGCTCTGCTGGGGCTGGAAATGCGCGCTTATAATTGAGAGGGGATGTATGCGGGCTTGCCATGAAAATGCTCATCTCTGGGATGATAAGCTGTGCGGGCGTGCTAAACGCTTCGGCGAGGGCAAGGCAGGCTTTGTCGGGGTAGAGCGCGATTTCATCGACCATCGCGCGCCCAATCACAAATTCTGCGCCGTAATCAAGGATGAAGGCATCTTTTTCCTGTAGCGGTGTAAGGCATTTCACGGCGCTCCAAAAATGCGTCACATCAAAAGCAGGATCCCAAAGGCTGATCGCCTGAATTTCTTGCGGGTTTAGGATGAGTGATACAAGGCCGCCAAGGCTATGGGCGGTCAGGTAAAGTGAATCATATTCATCTTTAAAGTGGTTGATAACGCGCGATAAATCGTCCTGATGTGTGCTGAGTGTTGATGCGCTCAGGCGGCGTGATTTTGGCAGGCGGTCATAAAAACTGAAATTGAAAACATCGTAACCTGCGCCCGTAAAGGGGGTGACGCTGTTAAGCTGTAAATACCCCCACTGGCTATGGGTTAGACCATGTATGTTAATGATCAGCCGTTTACTTTTTGCAGCGCTATAATGCGTGCCATAAATTACATGCGGCGCAGCGCTGGGTATATTTGTTGGTGTGGCTGTAATTGCGGCGTTATTCATCATTGGCGGATTGTGCCTTGTTTAATATGGCGCTGATTTGCGTTGTTGCAGCATCGACTTTTAATTGGATCATCTTTTCGCCTTTTTTCTTGCTTGCGGATTTGTATTTGCCATTATGGTCACCGCCTGTAAAACCTGAGGGTGTGAAGGGCGATCTGCGATAACCTTTTGGGTGCACAGCTAAAATTTCTGATGTGTCACGAATGCCGGCATGGCCGCCAATTTCGCGCATAGAGTAGCCCTTATCTTCTAACCACGTGATTTGACCATTTTTATCGTAATAATCAGAAATGCTAGCAACAATTGCGCCTTCGCCAAACCATTCGAGGTTCAGTTTTTCGGCAACATCGGCTTGTGGCTCTTGGTTGCCATGGCTGTCGCCAATAAGGAATATATATTTAAAGCCGTGGCGTTTTAGGCTACGCGCAGCGTCCTCTAATATGGCAGAAAAGGTGTCTTCGCTCACGCTGATTGTTCCAGGGTAACTCATGTGGGCTTCTTCAGGGACGTAGCTGATAACGGGCGCTACAAGTGTGCCTCCGATGCTTTTGGCAATGCGTTCGCTTGCCGCTTTAACTACATAGTTATGTTTGCCTAAAATGACATGGCGGCCATTTTGTTCAACCCCGCCTGTCGGGATAATAATTTTATCATATCCTTTATGCATGGCGGCGGCTGCTTCCGACCATGTGAGGTCTTCTAAATGCAGCGTCTTAGGCATGGATTGAAAGCTTTGCGCGGTAAACAGCACATAATATATTGCGCCTAATACGACGAGCAATATTGCAAGCTGTATGCTTGCGCGCAGCTTGCTCATGCCTTTGCAGCTAACTTCCCAAGCTTCAATGAAGGGTTTAACGAACATGCTGGATACGCTGTTATAGGGGTTGGGTTCTTTTTTATTTATGCCGTAAGTGAAATGCGGCTCGTCTTTTTTAGGGACATATAATGTGCGAAAGCCCCAATCCCAAAACGCGAAAATAAGCCCCATGTTTTTATCCCAGTGGTGGCGCTCTGCGCTGTGGTGGATTTGGTGCTGCGCGGGGCTGATGAGTATGCGGCTAAGCCATGCAGGATAGGGCAGCCAAATATGAGAATGCCTCAGATTATAGCCCAAAATATAAAAAACGAAAAATACGCCGTTAATGCCAAGTAGCTCATAGTAGCTAATATCAATGCGCCAGAAATAGATAAACAAGCTCATCCCTACGCCTGTACAAATCGCGATGACAAGGCCCGTTAGGAGTAAATCAACGGGGTGCATGCGGTATAATGTCATGGGGTTCAGGCGCTCGGCGCTATGGTGTACTTTGTGAAAGCACCATAAAAAAGGAATGCGATGCATCAGCCAGTGCATAAAAAATGCGCCAAAATCATAAAGTAAAGCGAAGCATAAAGTTAGCACAGCAAGCTGCAAAGTGTTCGGTGCTTGCAGGGCGGTATCGCCGCTGCCAAAATTCGTACTTAATATGGCGAGGGATAGGAAGACAAAAAATGGTGCGGCGAGCACGTAACTTGCGATTATGCCGTAATGAATAAGGCCGTTGGCGAGAAAGAATATGTAGTCTTGCTTAGATGATTTGTGCAGATAAACATCCTTAGGGAAGACGTAATGAAAAAAATTTTTGAGCGATTTTGGCTTGTCAGCGGCATCGCCAATCATCGCTTTGTTGCGTGCAAACAAATATACGCCAAGGGCGAGGGCGAGGGCGCTTAATAAATAAACGACATATGTTCGCTTGTTTGTGTCGCCGAAAGCATTAATGCTTTCAAGGGCTTGTTGCCAGATATCTTCCATGTGGTTTGCCTGTAAAAAGAATTGAAAAAACGCACTATATAGAGTCTATGGCGAACGGCTTAAAAAAACAAGTTCCGTATTTATCCCCGCCTTTTCTTTTAACCGATTCGCATAAATTTTTGCGAATGGCGTAAATCGTGCTATCCAATATATATACGCGTCGCAATTCCCAAATTCGACGTCCTGCCTATAAATTTGATACCATAAATATCTAAACCTACAAGAAAGGTCGTCTGTTCATGGCGCTGCTTCTCTTCGCGAATCTTTATATGTTTGATGCTGTGCCTGCCGTAATACGGGCGCATGCGGCAATGCATATATGGGGGAGGTGTTAAATGAGCAGTCCTGACCGTCCGCATATCCCTGTAATGCTGCCAGAGGTTCTCACGGCGCTCGCGCCAGAGGATGGCGGTGTGTATCTTGATGGTACATTTGGCGCAGGCGGCTATTCGCGCGCCATTGCGGATGCGGCCAATTGTCAGGTTATCGGTGTTGACCGTGACCCGATGGCACACGAAATGGCTGCCCCTTGGCTCGGTGAATATAATGGACGTTTGACCCTGCGCAAAGGCTGCTTTGGCGATATGGATAAGCTGCTAGATGTGCCTGCTTTGGACGGTGTGGTGCTTGATATTGGTGTGTCGTCTATGCAGCTTGATTTGGCAGAGCGCGGTTTTTCTTATGCGAAAGACGGGCCGCTTGATATGCGTATGGAAGGGGCAAGCTCCGACCTGCCAAGCGCTGCGGATATGGTGCGTGAAACAGAACAAGATGCGCTTGCAAATATTATTTATAAATATGGCGAAGAGCGCCATTCGCGCCGCGTTGCCCGCGCCATTGCAATCGGGCGGGCTGAAGAGCCTATTACGACTACTGCGCGCCTCGCTGATATTGTCCGCAGCGCCGTTCCATATTCTAAAAAAGATAAATCGGACCGCGCTGCACGGACTTTTCAGGCGCTGCGCATCGCGGTGAATGACGAGCTTGGTGAACTTGAACGCGGTATGGAGGCGGCGTTAAAACTTTTGAAGCCAGAAGGGCGTTTAGTTGTTGTAACCTTTCATTCGCTTGAAGATCGCATTGTTAAAAACTTTATGCGCGCGCAGGCTGACTTGCAGCGCTCCGTTTCACGTTACTTGCCAGAAGCACATGATGCAAATCAGCCAAAGCCGTTATTGGCGCTAAAAAGTAAAAAAGCTGTGCTTGCAAGTGATGAAGAAACACGCATCAATCCGCGCTCACGCTCGGCTAAATTGCGCTGCGCTGTGCGAACGGCTGAGCCATATTATAAGAAGGAGGGTGTGTGATGAGTTTAAGGCGCGTCTTTTTTATTTTTCTTGTGGCTTTGTTTGGTATTTCAGCGATGACGCTTTATCAAGTTTCGCAGGCTGTGCAGCGTAAGGAGAAACTACTCGCTGAAAAACAATATACTTTGCAGCAATTCAAAGAAAATAAACGAGTCCTTAAAGCGGAGTGGTCGTATCTTAACCGCCCTGACCGTTTAGAGGCCGCCGCGCGTAAAGTTTTAGACTTTGATCAGCTCTCTATTGAAAAAGTCACAGGGCGTGTTGAAGAAATTCCTGAGCCTTTGACACCGTCTCGTCCACTTGCGCGCGCCATGCAACATGGTGAAGATTCTGCGCCACAATCAACAAAATCAACGCCGATACATTATGAAAGTTCAGCACAAAATGATGGAGGCGCACAATGAACGGTTTAGATTTGCGTTTTCGTAAGCAGCGCATTCGCGTTGGTGATAATCGCGATCATGCCTTGCGGGTGATGCGCGGGCGTTTGGTGCTGTTTCAAACTATCGCGATTGTGGGTTTTGCATTTATGGGGCTACGCGCTGCCGACCTCATGGTGCTGCAAGCACTGCCAACGGTTGATACGGAAAAAGGCGCAGCGCTGCGCACGGGAGCCACACAAGATACGGAATATCGCCGTGGTGATATTGTCGACCGTAATGGCGTGATTTTGGCGACCAGCCTTAAAACGGACTCTCTTTATGTTGATCCTGCACGTTTAATTGATAAACAGGCGGCGGCAGACAAGCTGGCAAAAATATTCCCTGAATATACGCCAGAAGATTTATTGAAAAAGTTTAATATGCCGCGCCGTTTTGTGTGGATTAAGCGCGGCGTCACGCCTTTAGAACAAGAAGCCATCTTGGATGTTGGTGAGCCTGCGCTGGCTTATAGCCAAGAAGATCACCGCTTTTATCCGCAAGGGAATTTAACGTCTCATTTGGTTGGAATGATCAACCGTGACGGCAAGGGGGTTTCGGGGCTTGAACGCGGACTTGACGCGCAGCTCGCTCAGCAATTCACCGCGCAAGATGTCGAAGACGAAAAGGCAGAAATAAAAACAACTTTAGATGTCCGCGTTCAGCACGTTTTGCACCGCGAAATTAACAAGGCGATGAAATCATTTCAGGCCAAAGCTGGCGCAGGCATTGTGATGGATGTTGAAACGGGCGATATTCTCGCCGCTGTTTCGCTGCCTGATTATGATCCGAATAATCCGCCTAACCCGAATGCACCTGAAATGTTTAATCGTTTCTCTCAAGGCGTGTATGAGCTTGGCTCAACGTTTAAGCTGTTCTCAACCGCGGCTTTGTTTGAATTTAAAAAAGTGAAGATGAGCCACCGTTTTGATGCGCGAAAGCCGATTGAAAGCGGTCGTTTCAAAATCCATGACTATCACGCCGAAAAGCGTATTTTGACAGTCCCC
>MDTB01092011.1_pt1 | contig 17684 bp, 16 predicted proteins | sample 811161 | NCBI WGS metagenome assembly MDTB01 (sample SAMN05326650, study PRJNA326480) | marine metagenome | isolation source: seawater | place: Mediterranean Sea | collected 2009
TAGGTCAAGGTTATACTCTCGCTCAAGCCTCTCCTGAATAATTTCCATGTGCAACATCCCAAGAAATCCGCACCTAAACCCAAAGCCCAGCGCGTCGGAAGACTCTGGTTCAAAGAAGAGAGCAGCATCATTGAGAGTCAATTTCCCGAGAGCATCACGAAAATCTTCGTAATGATCTGCATTCACGGTGAATATTCCCGCGTAGACTTGGGGCTTTGCCTTCTTAAATCCAGCTAAAGCACCGGCATCAGGAACCATTCTAGATACCAATGTATCGCCCACGGGCGCTCCCTTTATATCCTTGATCCCAGCTACAACAAATCCCACCTCCCCGGCAGATAGTGAGTCAGTTTCTGTTCTGCGCGGCGTAAAGACTCCAACCATATCGGCTTGATGTTGTCTTCCGTTCGAGGCGATTATAAATTTATCTCTTTTAGTGAGAACGCCCTGCTTCACCCTTACCAGTGACACTACCCCGAGGTAATTGTCGAACCATGAATCAATGATCAGAGCCTGAAGTGGAGCAGCTCGATCACCCTGCGGGGGCGGAATTCTAGTTATCAGGTGTTCTAAGGTTTCTTCAATACCTAATCCCGTTTTGGCACTCGTCTCTACTGCATCTGTAGCATCGATACCAATAATTTCCTCTATCTCGAGCTTGACACGAGCGGGGTCTGCCTGTTGCAAGTCCATTTTGTTTAGAACTGGCAAAACTTCGAGCCCTTGCTCGATAGCAGTGTAACAATTAGCTACGGATTGCGCTTCTACACCCTGTGCAGCGTCCACTACCAGCAAAGCACCCTCGCACGCAGCTAGAGATCTAGAAACTTCATAAGAGAAATCGACATGCCCAGGAGTATCAATGAAGTTGAGTTGATAAATTTCTCCTATTCGCGATTTGTAGAGTAATGTCACACTTTGAGCTTTGATGGTGATACCACGTTCACGTTCCAGGTCCATAGAATCGAGCACCTGATTTTCCATCTCTCGTTCAGATAGCCCCCCGCAATGCTGAATAAAGCGATCAGCTAAGGTTGATTTACCATGATCAATGTGTGCGATGATAGAGAAATTTCTGATGTGACTCTGTTCGGTCACTGAGTGCCTCGCTTCTCAAATTAAGAACGGTTCGATTCGCCATGGCTAAGAGTTTAGCACGAGCCGGGCGATTCATTTAGCGCTACTTTGGGATCCGAATACCAATAAAAAGTGGATTTCCACCTCTCACCAGCCGAATGGGGACTGAAGTACCGGGTTCAATTAGCTCTTCATCCAAAACAAGACTTTCTAAGTTAGTAACTGGCACGGGCCCAAGTCTTGTCACTATATCACCCGGCTGAACACCAGCCAGCGCAGCAGGCGACCCAGCAGAAACTTGATCTACCAAAACGCCGCCGGTAAGACCGAACTGCATCAACGCCTTGCGATCCGCCTCCTTCAAGCTCATGCCAAAGAGGTTAGTCGATCCAGTGGCCGATCTTTGGGTTTCCACCCTCGCGACCTCGTCTGCGCCAAGACCACCGACCTCCACCGCTACAGTGAGCTCAAACCCGTCGCGAATTACTTTTGCGTTAACTATTGATCCTGGTCTGATGAGTCCAACAACGTGAGGCAGATCTGGTGAATTCTCTATGGGAACGCCATTAAACCCTATAATAATATCCCCAGATTTCAAGCCAGCGGTTTCTGCTGGAGAGCCACTACCTACCTGTGAAATCAGAGCGCCCATGGGTCGATCCAATTTAAAAGAATCTGCCAGGTTACGATCGACTTCTTGAATACTTACTCCAAGCCATCCTCTCACTACAATCCCAGTCTCTTCAATTTGCGCCACTACATTTGAGAGCACCTGAGCTGGAATAGCGAACGACAGTCCGATTGATCCGCCCGAACGGGTAAATATCTGAGAATTTACCCCTATTACTTCACCGTTTAAGTTGAAAAGTGGTCCCCCAGAGTTTCCAGGATTTATGGCAACGTCAGTTTGAATAAAGGGGACATAATTATCACCGTTGTCTGTGGGCAGACTGCGCCCGAGCGCGCTTACAATTCCTGCAGTTACAGAGAAATCGAGTCCGAAAGGTGAGCCGATCGCGAGCACCCATTGCCCTACCTTGACCTCCTCCTCAGCAATTTTAAGTGACACCAAATTTTCGGCATCAATCTTTAAAAGTGTCAGGTCAGATCTGGGATCTGAACCCACAATCTCAGCATCAAACTCTCGCCTATCGGACAATCGAACAACCACGCGACGAGCATTTTTCACAACGTGATGATTGGTAACAACGAAGCCATCTTTCGAGGAAACAAACCCGGATCCCATCCCACCTCGACTCCTGGGAGAGCCTGGAGACGGACGACGGTCAAAAAACTTTTGCAAGTATTCTGGCAGCTCCTGCAACTGCTCCTCAACTTTAATATCCTCAGGCTCATACTCAACTAGAATTTTCACCACCGCCTCAGAGGCCTTTTCCACAACATTTGCAAAGTCAGGCAAACTAGCCCTAACGTCACCGTTAAAACAAAGGAAAAAAAAGAGTAGGATCGTGCGCACCATCATGTAAATGCTCCTGAAAGAATCAAGGGCCCGAGTGAAGGAAGTTGATCGTGGAACTCTGAGTTAGTGTAATGAGCGCTAACTAGCAAATAAGAGCGTGACCGCGAACCCCAAAACAAGGCCTGTTTGGATAAGGATAGCAAAAACCTCCTACTACAATCCCAAAAGCAAAACCCAGGCACAGCATTTCTTCACGAGTCGCCCAAAGCTTGTCGGAATGTCTCAGCGAGCAATCTACCGGTCACTAAAGGAACCTCCCCCATTACACTTATCAACGCTGACTTGTTGGCAAAACCTACACCACGGCTGTAAACAAGTGTGGCTCCTTCCATGACCGCGCCCTCCCCTAGCGGAACCCCTAGTGGAAGTGGTTCGACAAATACCGAAGCCGTAGCAAACCCGTCGCTAACTGAAAAAATACCGGCCTTTGCGCCCTCTTTTACCTCAAAAAAGCCAGGAATTACTTCTCGGTTATCTGAAAATAGGGATTGCTCAAGTGTTTCAGCAGCACTTTCCGCTGAGATTGTGATCTCCGCGAATTCAAACCGTTCCAGCACACTCTGATTTGGTCCAAAAATCTGTGCGGCCAAAGCAAGACCTGTCTCTTTATCAATCTCAAAAATGTGGCCCCATCTCAAGGAGTCACGTGGTTTAAAGGTGAGTCTGTGAGTCGGTCTACCTGCAATTACTCGTCCCTCGCTGGATATGACAGTGTAGGCGCGAGCAAGATCACACACCTTGGCAAATTTGCTGGTTGGACCTGGCCAGAATTCTTTAGACTTTTCGCCACCCACATTCAATCTCTGGAGCTCGCCCTGATGCCCTGCACGAGGCCAACCGACAGACAAAAAATGGCGTTCTTTATGCCGCTCGAACAAGACTGTTCCCTCATAATTTCTTGACGGATGTGCGACTAGCAAGCGCTCTAACAACGCCCTTGTCTGAGAGGACCCAAGGCAGTTATCAATCGGTCCTCCCTCCTCCAAAGGCTGCGCACATAAATATGGAGCCCAAAAAAGGCCACTTAACACAAATTGTTTAATTAGATGCTTCATTCTCACCAGGCGATTGATGAGTTCTAGCCACAGCAATAAATGGAGTAGGACTTGTCAACGCTGCTACAGCAGCATGCTGGGACCCAAAACGTTTTAAACGAATCCTAGTTAAATCTTTATAAACGTCGCTGGTCTTAGGACTCGTTAGCTCAGGGGCATTGAGAATGGAGCCCAAATTCTTGTCGAATTTTGCAAGCACTGGTTCCGCTCCCGAAATTGGCACGACTTCACCACCAAGATCGCTTACTAATTTATGAGCGTCAGCTATCGGTGGAGGCATCAAAAACTGCTGGCCAGCTAACACGACCGCAATGGTAACAGACGCGGCTATGGCCACACTCCACACGGGGTGAAGAGCGGTTTTAGTGGTCTGCTCTAACGTGTCGTTTACTTTTTCTGATATGTCTAGACCAGGCAAGCTTACTCGTCCTGTTCGCAAAACCTCACTAACTAATTGATATCTGCTCCACTTCTCCCGCAATAATTGGTCAGCTTCCAATTCTCCAAATATTTGACGTACTTCTAAGTCACTTGCCTCATCGTCTACCAAAACAGAAAGTAATTCCAACTCACCGCCTTTCTTTGTCATACCCCTCCCCCATGACACCAGAATACTCTTGTATTTTCTCGTCGATTGCCTCTCTAGCTCGGAAGATCCTAGATCTTACCGTTCCAACGGGGCATCCCAAAACTGTAGCGATGTCATCATAACTGAGGCCCTCGAACTCCCTAAGCGTCAATGCATTTTTTAATTCAGTTGGCAAGGTTTCCATCGCTTCAGCGACCGTTCTTGCTAACTGGTCACCCATAGCCAAGGATTCGGGGTTCTCTATCCCTATTAAAGTACAATTTGATTCACGCAACTCAACATCCCTAATTGTAGCGTCTCCGTGTGGGCGCCTCTTGCAGGCTACAAGATGGTTCTTGGCTGCATTAGCCCCAATGCGGTACAGCCACGTATAAAACGCGCTATCACCTCTAAAACTCCCAATTGCTCGAAAAGCCTTTATAAAGCACTCCTGCGTAACATCCTCAACATCTGCATCATTGGATACATAGCGACTGATCAATGCTCCAATCCTGCCCTGATATTTTAGAACTAGCAAATCAAACGCTCCCAAATCCCCATTCTGAGCTCGCTTGATTAATGCTTTATCGCTCTCCGAGCTCATTGAAAAAACACCTTCCGCATATTACCAATCTCGATGCTGGTGTGGGGGCGGGCCCTGCATAATATGAACACGTTACTTGTAGAAAGTTCCCGACTGATTAAACTTCTTCTGAGTAACTATAACCTAGGTTCCTATCAAATAGAGTTAGAGAGTATGTCCTCAAATGAACGTTACGACGTTTTAATAATCGGTAGTGGCGCTGCAGGACTAAGTCTTGCTTTACAGCTGCCCAAATCTTTGAGTATCGCTGTAGTTTCAAAAAGCGAGATCGATGGAGGCTCAACCTTTTGGGCTCAAGGCGGCATGGCTGCTGTTTTACATGACCGAGACTCTATCGAGGCTCATGTGACAGATACCCTCCGTGCTGGAGCGGGTCTTTGTCACGAGCCAGCGGTTCGGTTTTCAGTTACTCACAGTCGAGCTGTAGTTGATTGGCTCATTGAACAAGGAGTAAGTTTCGATCTCCGGGAGGATCAACGAGACCCCGAATTTCGAGAATTCCATTTGACGATGGAGGGTGGGCATAGTCATAGAAGAATAATCCATGCCGCCGACCATACTGGCCGCACCATCTCGCAAGTCCTCGGTCAGAAGGTGCGTGCCGCATCAAATATCGCACTCCTGACAAATCGATGTCTCGTCGATGTAACAAAATCAAGCGGGCAGATCTGTGGTGCCTACCTACTAGACATTCAAAAGGGTCGTGTCGAAACCATCGTTGCCAGTGCAGTTGCCCTAGCAACAGGAGGTGCTAGCAAAGTTTATCGCTACACGACTAACCCCGATGGGGCCAGTGGCGATGGTATAGCTGCGTCCTGGAGGGCCGGCTGCAGAGTGGCGAATATGGAATTCAATCAGTTTCATCCAACGTGTTTATTTCACGCAAGAAGTCGATCATTTTTGATAACAGAGGCGTTGCGCGGCGAAGGAGCGACGCTGCATCTTCAAGACGGAAACCAATTTATGACGAAATTTGATCGCCGTGGTGATTTAGCTCCGCGGGATATCGTTGCGCGAGCAATCGATTTCGAAATGAAACGGCTGGGCAGTAAGTGCGTTTTTCTCGATATCAGTCATCAAACTAGGGAGTTCATCCTGCGGCATTTTCCCCAAACCTATGAACGTTGTCTCAGTTATAATATCGATATTACCCGACAAAAAATTCCAGTGATCCCCGCCGCTCACTACACATGTGGAGGGGTAGTTGTCAACCAGTACGGGGCAACGGATGTGCCCGGGCTATATGTGATCGGGGAATCTGCATGCACGGGATTACACGGAGCAAATCGAATGGCGAGCAACTCGCTCTTGGAATGTTTCGTTTACGCACGCTCGGCGGCCAACCACATTCGCCAGAACATCACACACAACGTATCTGCACCCGAACCTTGGGATGACAGTCGAGTGCGAGATTCCGATGAAGAAATTATTATTCAGCATAATTGGCAGGAATTACGGCGACTTATGTGGGATTACGTTGGAATTGTCCGCACTACGAGACGTTTGAAGCACGCGAGAGAACGTATCAAGCTTTTAAAGCAGGAGGTCGATGGTTACTATGCAAGATTCCAGATCAGTAAGTCACTGTTGGAAATGAGAAATCTCGCCAAAGTGGCTGACCTGATGGTGGAATGTAGTTTCGGGCGCCAGGAAAGCCGAGGCCTCCACTACAATTCCGACTACCTCGAAACTATGGAGAAGGCGGCAGACTCCATCTTGATACCGGCAAATTTCGACCGCGGGAAAGCCCTCGCTGGCGACCCCGATAAACTTCCGAACTATTGTTCATAAAATAAACGAGATGGACTCCTAGAGGCGATGAAACCTTCGAATCTCTGTGATAATGGGATCGCACATCCCGTCTGGTCTCCCAGCGTCCATTATCAGGCTCAGCAGGTCCTGATCATCGTTTGTCAACAAGGTCAAGTATTGATACCGTAATTTCACGTCCAATTTAGGAAAAGCCTCCAAGGCAAACGGAGAAAGCAACAAGTCTAGCTCTAACAAACCCCGTCGGCTGGCCCATCTTGCTCTGTTCCACTCTTCACGATTATCCATGTTAATTGCCGACGTGCTATCAGGTAAAACTTTATTATAAACTAAACCCAACTTGCCGAGAGGACTTCTAGTGTCTAAAAACCAAGCAAACCGACCCGATAGCAGTTCTAAAGACAGTGTTTTTCAACTGGCTGGTCCTGATTCCCTCACCTTTTTACAAGGGCAAACCACCGTGGATTTTAAAACCGCTGAATTCGGTAGTGCAATACTCGGAGCCTTTTGTAATAACAAGGGTCGAGTCCTAGCCGATTTTCTAGCAGTTGTTGTTAATGAACGTACAGTCCTCCTTCGTGGACGAGCTCATGTGTTAAAAATGCTCTCGGAATACCTCTCACCTTATTTAGGTTTTTCAAAGTGTGATCTAACTCAAATCAATTGGGGGGTATCAGTATTTAGGGACCAAATGTGTACTTCGTCAAGGCTTGACTCAAGAGTTGAACTCGACTTTGACAAAGGGCAGGTCAATGAGGTTAGAATTCGCAGAGGACCAACATATCGAGAGGTATGGTGTAAAAAACCGGAGGTGCTCGATCTGGGGACTAGATTTGGACAAGAGAGCAATGAGGCAGATGTTCTTATGGGAATTGCGAGAATTGAGCCCGAAACCTGCGGCGCCTACTTACCACAGGACCTAAATTACGATTTAAACGGACACGTTAGTTTTAATAAGGGATGTTATACAGGCCAAGAAATCATCGCCCGTCTTCATTATCGAGGGACACCGAAACGAAGACTTTACAGAGCACAATTCCCTGCTCAAGAGACATGCCCAGTATCCGGTGGCAAAATATTGGAAATTGAGAGAAATACTGTGGGTAGCGTGGTGAATGCAGAACGCTATATCGACAATTGGGAGCTATTAATCGAGATCAAACCTGCAATGGCCGAGGAAATATTGCATTTAGAAAAAAGTGACCAAAAACTGAGCGTCCTCGAACCATGTCATTCCGGGAGTCTCCAATCGACTTCTGATCGCTCGTGACTACTTAAAAACAGATTTGCCCTACTAAAATGACTGCAACCAAAGAAACCATTATGAGCGGATAAGGGAGAAGGATGGGGAGCTGTCAACACCAAATGCCTTTTTTCATCAATGCCAGCGCCAACGTGTTGTGCATGCTTGCCCCACAACATGAAAACGACTGGATTAACCCCGAGGTCTATCTTCCTGATGATGGCAGCGGTGAATTTTTCCCAGCCTTTGCCTTGATGGGACCCGGCTTTTCCGGACTCTACCGATAGGACACTGTTTAACAACAACACTCCACGTTGCGCCCATGCGGATAGGTCACCGTGTAGTGACGGAACAATAGCAAGGTCACGCTCTAACTCCCGAAAAATATTTCTCAGCGACGGAGGGATCATTTGCCCTTTAGGAACCGAAAAACTTAGTCCATGAGCTAAATTTGGCCTGTGGTAAGGATCTTGTCCCAAAATCACGACCTTGACCGTTTCAGGCGGAGTCGCCTCTAGTGCTGAGAACATCTGATGGCCAGGAGGATATATCTTTTTTCCTGACAATTTTTCCTGACGCAAGAACCCCCTCAAAGTCACCATGTAATCTAGGTAAAACTCATTTTCCAGCGCGGCCAGCCACTCACTTCGAAGTCTGATAGTTCTCAAAGATTAGCTCTCCTCAAAAGAGGCTGCATTATCAAACATTATCCAATCCTTTTTTTATCATAAATTTGGCTTCAAAAACGGCACCCGGGATTAGAAGCAAGATGAAAAAAAACCAAAGACACAGAAGTCTCTACTATGAAACCCGGAAATAAGTAATAAAGAAAGTCAAAAATGACCAGACAAAATCAGGTGCATTTATTGAAGATGAGAGTGCTTCGCTTCGGCCTAATCCAGCCATTCCAAGCTAAAATACATTCAGGCAACACCTGAGAAATTTACGGAATGCGCGAAATCAGAAAAAAACTTTGCTTCCTACTTGTGCTTTTCATTGCAGTAAGTCATTCGAAAGCCCTCCCAAACCCCGCAATGCTTGACTTTGACATTATGCCTACTTGGCATCGGGCAGTCGTTTATATCCAGGTTCCCACCCGAAAACTTATGGATGGAAAGAACAGGCACTATACTGAACATTGCACAGCGGTAGCTGTACAACCAGGTCCAAATCCTCTCTATCTGAGCGCCTGGCACTGCTTCGAAGGCTACCAAGAACACTTGCCGATTACATTGCTTGAATCTCGTTCTGGCGTAGCCACAAAAACAAATCTAAAGTTGATAGCGCATGGGGGAACAATGGAGTCTGATTGGGCTATCCTGAGACCTGAAGCTCTGTCAATTTTTCCAGAGGAGTGGCTAAGAATCAGTGCAAATTCATTTGCTGTGGGACAAAAAGTTCAAGCTGCTGGCTATTGCGCCAACGGGATAGCCAATCAGTCTATTACGAAATCTGGGCATCTTTCTCGAATTCTCCTAAATGATATGGATTGCAGCATAATAAAAACTGAGGGAACGATTCCGGCCACTGATTGCGACGCAAAAAAAGGTTCATCTGGGGGAGCAATAGTAACTCAAACAAAAAGTGGCAATATCGGCTTGATCGGTATTATCTCAAAAGGGGATGGGGCAACTAAAACTTACTTTTTCCCTGTCAAACCCCTTCTTGACCGTATAGGTCATTTTTAATTCCAAAAGCCATCATTTAGGTCAGCTATCCGCCCAGGTGCGAATCGCCACGTTTTTCCGACAGTTCAATTTGTCGTTGTCTCTCTTTTAGACGTGCGAGCTTAAGAACCGAGTGCTTCCCATAGCAACGTTGACATGATACGCCTTTCTCATAGCTCGCCAATCCTTTATCTACCTCAGTTATGGGGTATCGACAGGCATAACATTGATCAAAATGACCTTTGCGCAGTGAATGATCAAGGGCGACTCGAGAGTCGAAAACAAAACATTCACCTTGCCATCGAGAATCAGACTCAGAGATGCCTTCGAGATAGCCTAGAATACCTCCCCGCAATTGCCACACCTCCTGGAAACCCTCCTTTAAAAGCAGAGAGGAAGATTTCTCACAACGAATCCCACCAGTACAATACATCGCTATTTTCTTATGCCGTCTCTTGTCAAGGTTGCGATGAACCCAGGCCGGAAATTCCCGGAATGTCTGAGTGGCTGGGTTAACGGCTCCCTTAAAAAAACCGATGTCGACCTCGTAGTCGTTTCGCGTGTCAATCACTAAACAATCGGGATCGTCAATCAGAAAATTCCACTCCCAAGGTGTAGCATATCGACCTACACGAAGCGTAGGGTCAATGTTTGGAACGCCCAGAGTAACGATTTCTTTTTTTAACTTCACTTTCATTCGCAAAAATGGTGCGACAGAAGTTTGTGTCTCTTTCCAGGTCAACTCCGCGAATCTTGGATCCGAACGCAGATAACTAATTACTCGATCTATACCAACCCTAGTCCCAGCTATCGTCCCGTTGATACCTTCCTTAGCCAAAAGTAATGTACCTTTAACCCCCTCTTCCATACAAATCTTCATGAGTGGCAATCGCAGACAGGTATAATCATCCAGCGCCACAAACCGATACAAAGCAGCTATGACAATCTTTGGATTTTGAGCGATCGCTGTCATCTTCCTGCGCCTCCTTTGCACGCTGGAGAATCTGGAACTTGCTCTTTCAAAATCCATTCTGCAGGAGTAAATGTGTGTAAGGCGAGTGCATGAACGGGACCAGACAGCCAGTCCTTCAGGACGGCATAAACCGACTGGTGCCTTCTGACCCGAGTTTGAGTCTCAAACATATCACTAACCAGAGTAACCTTAAAATGAGTCTCTGAGTCAGCAGGAACATTGTGCATGTGACTTTCGTTTTCAACGCTAACCATTTCAGGGGAAAAGGCTCTGGTCAGTGCATTGATCATAGAATCCTGGACTGTCATAGAATAAAGATCCAAAAAAAAAAAAAGTAGTGTATACCAGTTTTGAAATCTAAATTACGAGCAATTTGAGCTCCGGTGAATAATGAATCTTGGGCATCACAACGTTTCGAGCGCCTAGCGCCACCTTTTTGGCGCCACATCTTAGCCATGATTTACGATTTCCTTTTAATTTTTCCGTTATTCATGGTGTCTACCGCTATTCTGTTGGGTCTTTTTGGCCCCATTGAAAACATCAACAAACTCCCTGTCCCACAAATTGTTCAGCTGGGGACCTGCCTTTTCATATTGATCACGTTCTTCGGAATTTTCTGGTGTCGAGGGGGTCAAACCCTGGGGATGCAGGCTTGGCGGCTGAAACTGGTGCGTGATGATAACGTGTCATCAATCACGTGGCGGCACAGCATCAAGCGAGTAATTGGCGCCATGATGTCAATCTCAGTCTTCGGTCTCGGTTACATATGGCGATTCCTTCATCCGCAAAACAGATATTGGCATGATGCCTTTTCTAAAACACATTTGGTTTTGTTACCTCCGACCAAACAAAAGAAAGATTAGCCTTTCAGTCTCAAAAGAGACAATCCGATCAGCCAGCAAATTACTATCGGTGTTAGAGCTGCGAAAATCGGTTCGTAACCAAAAATAAGGCTCGCGGGCCCAAAAAAATCTTGACTAATTTGGAAAACAACCCCAATTATTACCCCTACGAAAACTCTAGCGCCAGTGGTGCCCGATCGTAATGGTCCAAAAACAAAGGATGCAGCAAGAACTACCAATCCGAGGATCGCGATCGGCTGGAAAACTTTCCTCCAAAAAACGAGCTCGATATCAGCAAAAACCATGCCTTGCTCTTGGAGATACCTTGCATATGGCCAAAGCTGTAAAATAGGTAGAGTTTCTGGCTCTACAACATCAAGAGTCAAAAGTTGAGGAGTAATCGGCGTATCCCAGCGCCACAGAGTTTCTTCTTTTACTACGGTGCCTTGTTTCTCTAGGGTGGTCATCTTCACTTGCTCTAACAACCAATGGTTTTCTCTATGCGTTCCACGATCAGCGATCAGAGACTGAGTCAACCGAAGATCTTTATCGAAGCTGAGTAAAGTAAATCCATATGCGACTCCGCCACGCTGGACCGCGTGAACATGCACGAACGTGTTGCCGTCGCGATTCCAAGCCCCAAATCGACCAGACACATAGGATTCTGAGCGTTGTGCTAAGGCGCGGTGACTCATTGCTAATTGTTCTGTATGGGGTGCAACGAACTCTCCCACCGAAAAACCAATTATTGCCACCAACACCGCAGGCTTTAATACTGCAAAAATTATGCGCGCTATAGAGCAACCAGCCGCTCTCATGACGGTAAGTTCACTGGTCATGGCAAGACGCCCCAAGCCAACCATGGAGCCGATTAACGCGGCGTAGGGAGTAAATTCGTGTATTCGTCTCGGGATCGTATATCCGACAAAAATAAAAATATCAGAGAGATTGTAGGCTTCAGTAATTGAGGCCGTCTCATCGATTATCGAAGTCAATGAATCGAGCCCGACTAGGATTATCCCCACACCAAATGTGGCAGATAACACAGATCGAGAGATATATTTATCGAGCTTTTGCAAAAAATGCCCTCCAGAGTGAAATTAGACTCTCACGCTCAAGAAGAACACAAGCTAAAAGTGCAAACCCAATATGCACAGATACCAGAACACTTGGTCCGGCGCCAGATTCAATCTGACTCCGCCCATGGGTTAGCGCTAGAAAATATATTAATAAAATAACCATGGCCGGCCCAACTTTTGCGTATCTGCCACGCCTCGCATCTGTGACACTCATTGCTAGAGCAATCACCGTTATCGAAGGCACCATTAGCGGGAGAGATACTCTCCACCAAAACGCACCAAGTTGCTCTGGTTTGTTGGCGAACCATAGTTCGCGCGTCGGTAACGCTTCCACCTTGCTCACTGCCCTCAAACTACCTTGTGATTCGGCGATAACTTCGCCGTAACGCTCGAAGTGCATTTCAGTCAGAAGACTCGCCCCTGGCTCAACCTGGTACTGAGTTCCGTTTCTAAGCTCAAGAAAACGTCCTCGAGTGTTTTCTGGGACAATTATTTTGCCTTGCTCAGCAAGGGTCACATCAAACAAATCATCCGTGCCTCGCTTTCGCTCAAAAACAAAGATATTGTGCATTGAACCATCGTCATCAATCCTCTCAACGTAGGTGACGTAGTTGCCTGATCTCTGTTTTCTAAAGCGGCCCTCATTTAATATGTGCAAACCTTCTGCAGATCGTGGACTATCGAGTAAAATCTGAGCCTTAAAGGAGCCAGCGGGCGCAAGCTTTAGCGATAGGATTGCCACAAGCACCATTATTAACGTCGCAGGAAAAAAACAGTAGAGAGCTAGTTTAGATGGACTTAGACCGCAGGCGCTCAACACAACCATCTCACTCTCTGCGTAGCGCTTCCCCAGACTAAGTAAGATGCCGATAAAAAGGCTCAGGGGAAGGATCATCTCAAGAAAGCCTGGCAATTTGTACCACATGATTGGGAGCAAAACATCACCGGTAAGGGAGCCAATTGCAGCCTCAGACAAATATCGAATGAAGCGGCCAGCAAACACGACTAAAAAAAGTACTAGACTTACAGCCACTGTATGAATCAGGATATCTCTGGTGAGGTAGTGTAATATACGCACTTTGCTACGGAGCCACGGGGCCTTCGTCCATCTTGTTCATCCAAATCTTAAACCATGTTACACCAATTCTGAAAAAAGTTAGGATCAGCTGAGGAGTCAAATATGACAAAGCTTACAGTTTCGGTACGCCAAAGTGTGGCTTTCACTGAGCTAAAAACTGCTGCCCTGATAATTTTAGTCGCTGAGGGCAATCGGCTTTCCTCGCCCATCACATCTTTGGACAAACATTTAGGGGGATTAATCTCGCAGACTATCCAAAAAAAAGACTTCTTGCCAACACCTGGGGCAATTCACTGGCTTCCTGGTAAAAACAACATTGAGAGGTTATTGCTAATTGGTTGTGGCGATCTAACTAACGCTAGCCCAGCACAGCTTCAAAAGATTTGTCGGTCTTTGGCGGCCAATCTAGTGGTAAGCAAAGCAAAGGATGCGGTAGTTTGGCTTGATAGCATCGCAAAAAAAATTAAAGCTGCGGAATCTTTATGTGAACATCTGTGTTTCGAGGCGAAAATTGCCCACTATAAATATGAACACACCCTCAATCACCGTAAAAAACCTGCTAGGGTGCTTCGGAAACTGTGTTTAATGCCGGGACCAATCTGTGACCTGAAGACTGCAAAGAAAGCCGCCTTGGTTGGGGGGGCTACTGGTGAAGGCACCAACCTTACCCGCGAGTTAGTAAATCTGCCAGGCAACATATGTACCCCCTCCTATTTAGCTAGCGTGGCCCGAAGGTTGGCTAGGGGAGACAAAAGGCTTTCCACTTCAATTTTAGATGAACGAAAAATGAAAGACCTGGGCATGCATTCGCTCTTGTCGGTAGGCAATGGTTCAGATGAACCGTCACGATTAATTATTTTACAGTACAGGGGAGCAAAACCAACGCATAACCCGTATTGTCTAGTCGGCAAGGGTATCACCTTCGACACAGGCGGCATTAGCCTAAAACCTGGTTCTAAAATGGATGAAATGAAGTTTGATATGGGTGGGGCAGGATCAGTCATAGGTGCACTTTATGCAGCATCGTTAATGAATCTTCCTATCAACGTTGTGGGCGTCATAGCGGCGGCAGAAAACATGCCCAGCGGTCACGCAACAAAACCTGGCGACGTAGTCACTAGCATGTCGGGCAGAACCATAGAGATTCTCAATACGGATGCAGAGGGCCGACTGGTTCTTTGCGATGCACTCACTTACGTAGCTCGCTTCTCTCCTAAAGAGGTGGTAGATATTGCCACATTAACCGGGGCGATCATCGTAGCTCTAGGCAACGAGGCGACGGGAATTTTTTCCAACGATGACGAATTAGCCAACGCGCTGATTAAGGCTGGAGAGAGATGTCACGATCGTGGTTGGCAGTTCCCGATTTGGGACGAGTATCACAAACAACTAGAAAGTAATTTTGCCGACATCGCAAACATAGGTATGGGTGGGGGAGGTAGTATCACAGCCGCGTGTTTCCTCTCACAATTCGCTACTGACTATAAATGGGCTCACCTTGATATAGCGGGTACAGCTTTTAAAAGCTCACCAAAAGGCGCGACTGGCCGACCTGTCCCACTTTTACTGCACTATTTAAGACAGCGAGCTGGCGTTCTTTGAAATCGTGACCAAAGTTGATTTTTATCTGCTATCTGCAACGGGATTCTTGGAAGAGGTCAAAGCGATAGGAAGGCTATCGGAAAAAGCAATTTCAAAAGGAAATAAAGTATTTATAAATGTTTGTGACCAAGATCAAGCAATAAAAATGAACCTAGCACTTTGGAGTTTTAAGCCAGAGGGCTTCGTTCCGCATGGACTTGCAAGTGAAGGGCTTACTGAACAAATTTTGATTGGCTGGGGTGAGATTCCCCAAGAATTAGATGATGTGATGATAAATTTATCGGAGAACATTCCAAATTGTTTCTCAAGGTTCAATCGTCTCATAGAACTCGTTGCACCTCATACCGATGCTCGATTTAAGGCTAGGGGCTCATGGCGCTTTTATCGAGATAGGGGTTACGAACTGTCAAAATATGATTTGTGAGGGAAAAATAAGAACGACCAATATTGAACCGAATCACTGAAGCTTATGAAAAAAAAATTTACCCCTGAAGATATTGAACGCGGTTGGTCTCATTTGTGGGAAACAAATGGTTATTTTGCGGCCTCTGGGAAAGGAAACCCTTTCTGTATTCCTATCCCACCACCTAATATTACTGGCACTCTGCACATGGGGCATGGGTTTCAACAAGCCATCATTGATGCTCTAATTCGATACCAACGGATGAAGGGAAGGAACACCCTTTGGCAGGTTGGCACTGACCACGCAGGAATAGCTACACAAATGGTTGTGGAGCGGCAGTTAGAGGCTGAAGGACAAAGCAGAGAAGAGCTGGGCAGAGATCGCTTTTTACAAAAAGTATGGGCTTGGAAAGCTGAATCTGGTGGGGCCATCACTCAGCAGCTTCGAAGACTCGGCACATCTCCGGACTGGAGCCGCGAACGTTTCACGATGGATCGTGGTTTGTCGCACGCGGTGCAACAGGTATTTATTAAACTCTATGATGAGGGAATTATTTACCGAGGTAAAAGATTAGTAAATTGGGATCCCAAGTACCATACCGCCATTTCAGATCTGGAGGTGGTTCAGCAAGAAGAATCTGGGTCGCTCTGGTACTTCCGATACCCACTCGCTACTGGGAATCATATTACGATCGCCACGACAAGACCGGAAACCATGCTAGGTGATTCGGCAGTGGCAGTAAATCCAGCTGACGCCCGTTTCAAGGACCTCATTGGAGAATACGTTTATCTTCCTTTCACTAATAGAAAAATTCCTATTTTGGCAGATGAATATGTAGACCCCAATTTCGGAACTGGTTGCTTAAAAATAACGCCAGCACATGACTTCAATGATTACGAGCTGGGTCAGCGGCACCAGCTACCTTTAATCAATATATTTACCAGCGACGCATGTTTAAATACAGAGGTGCCTGAGAAATTTCAGGGCCTAGACAGGTTTGAAGCTCGAAAAATAATTGTAGATGAAATGCAGAAATTAGGTCTAGTTGAGAAAGTAGAACCGCACAACTTGACGGTGCCAAGGGGAGACCGCTCGGGAGCAATAATCGAACCCTGGCTGACTGAACAATGGTACGTCGATGCAAAAAAACTTGCGGGCCCCGCAATTGACGCCGTAGAAACTGGTGCTGTGCAATTCGTGCCAAAAAAATGGGAAAATACGTATTTTGCATGGATGCGAGAAATACAAGATTGGTGCATCAGTCGACAGCTCTGGTGGGGGCACAGAATTCCGGCATGGTATGACAAAAACGGGAGCGTCTATGTCGGGGTTGACGAGAGGTCCATCCGAGATAAACACGACCTTGATGATGCTGTTGAGTTACGCCAAGACAATGACGTGCTTGATACTTGGTTTTCATCATCTCTGTGGACTTTTTCGACTTTAGGGTGGCCAAAACAGACCGATGAGCTTGCCACGTTTCATCCGGCTACTGTTTTAGTGACCGGATTCGACATCATTTTTTTCTGGGTTGCCCGTATGATCATGATGTCTTTGCACCTTCTGAATGAAGTTCCTTTTCATACTGTATACGTACATGGCCTCGTCCGAGACTCGGAAGGACAGAAAATGTCCAAATCAAAGGGAAATGTTTTGGATCCTATTGACTTGATAGATGGAATCTCACTACATGATTTGATTTCAAAACGCACTTCTAACCTAATGCAGACTCACCTCGCGGAACACATAGCTTCCAGCACAAAAGAGCAATTTCCCAATGGAGTACCGGGCTATGGGACGGATGCTCTTCGGTATACATTTTATTCTCTTGCATCACCAGGCCGAGATATCAAGTTCGACCTAGGACGCATGGAGGGATACAGGAATTTTTGCAACAAAATTTGGAATGCAGCACGATATGTTCATGCGAACATAGAAAGTAGAGATTCCTTGGGCGGTATCGAGGAGCTATCTCCTGCCGACCGTTGGATCAAAAGCCGTTTCCAAAGATGCCTGGAGACAGTAGAGAAGGCGTATTCGAATTTTAGGTTCGATCTTGCATCCCAAACTATTTACGATTTTATCTGGAGTGAATTCTGTGACTGGTACTTAGAGTTTTCAAAACCAGTTTTTCGTGGCCAGAATTTTGACTCGAAACTCAAAGTAGGGACAAGGCGGACCTTACTTCAGGTGTTAGATCAATCGATGAGAATGCTCCACCCCTTTATGCCATTTTTAACCGA
>MDTB01134276.1_pt1 | contig 17684 bp, 17 predicted proteins | sample 811161 | NCBI WGS metagenome assembly MDTB01 (sample SAMN05326650, study PRJNA326480) | marine metagenome | isolation source: seawater | place: Mediterranean Sea | collected 2009
AATTAAGGACGTTTTAGATACTAAAATAAGACCAGCGGTAGCGAGAGATGGCGGTGACATTAAATTTAAATCTTTTGATAACGGCGTTGTTAAAGTGGAACTACAAGGATCATGCTCTGGATGTCCAAGTTCAATTATGACTTTAAAACAAGGTGTACAAAATTTATTAAAACACTACGTAAAAGAAGTTAACTCAGTAGAGGCAATTTAAATGAAAAAAAATTTAAGCTACAGAGATAAGTTATTAGAATTAGCTCAGATATATAAAATATCTGAAGTCCAAAACTATATAAAAAGAAAAAAAAATTTAACTACCCATCAAATTGAGCATATTCTAAAAAAGAATAATGTTCCAATCCCTAAAGATTTTAATGTAAGCTTTTTCAAAAAAAGTATTACAAATCCCATTACAAAAGCAGGTAAAGAAGTTTCAGGATTGTATAGCGATACAACTGGTGGCGTAGAAAAGTTTTTTAAAAAAACAAAAAAGGGAGCTTCTGGTTTATATGACAATACTACAGGCGGAGTAGAAAATTTTTTTGTAGGCATTTGGCGCACTCTTGGAAATACCGGACTAGGTATTTTAAACACATTTCCAAAGCTATTCAAAACAGTAGGAAATTTTATTTCATCTGTGTTTGTAGAAACATTTAGTAGCTTTTATGACTCTACAGTTGAAAAAACTAAAGCAAATAAATTAATAAAAGGTTTTGGAATAGCAGTTTTCATATGTGCAATAGGTATTATCTTCTTCACTTTAAAAGAAAATTACACTGATGGCGGTAAACTTAAGCTGGTTCAAATAGAAAAAGAAAAACCAAAAAAAATTGAAAAACAGAAACAGGTAAAGAAAGAGCCAGAAAAAAAACCACAGAAAAAACTTGAGCAAAAGCAGGTAAAAAAACCTGAACTAAAAAAGGAAAAATCTCCAAGTCAGGTTACCGAACTAGTTTTACCAAATTTAAATATCAAGACAGAAACTGTATTAAGCCTATTCGAAGACGTTGAGTATGATTTAAAAACAGTGAGATATCAAAAAAGAGTTAAACCAATATACTTTACTCAATTTCCAAAAGATTTAGATGAAATCAAAGATACAAAACTCAAAAAGGAAACATTTATAAAAATTGTTCTGCCTCTAGTGGTTGCTGAGAACGATAAAATTCTGGATGATAAAATAAAATTAAAAAGAATAACTTCAAAAAAAATGACAACTGATAAAGAAAAATCTTGGTTAAGATTAAAATTGAGAGAATATAAAGTAAAAAATTCTGATATTTCTGAGCTAAACAAACGAATGGATATAATACCTGTCTCTATTGCATTAGCTCAAGCTGCTAAAGAAAGTGGTTGGGGAACATCAAGGTTTGCCTTAGAGGGAAACGCAATATTTGGTCAGTGGACCTGGACAGGTCAAGGTATAGAGCCATTGGACAAAGGTAAAAATGAAGGTCATAAAATTTTAAGATTTCCAATACTAAGAGCTTCAGTAAAAGCTTACAAAAACAACTTAAATACTCACAAAGGTTATGCAGAGTTTAGGGAAAAGAGACATAGTATTAGAAAAAGAAATAGGAGTATTAAAGGATTGGATCTTACTGATACTCTAGATAGATATGCTCAGACCGGTAAAGAATATACTGATATTTTAGAAAAAATTATTAAACAAAATGATTTATCAGATTTTGAAACAGTTCAACTTACCAATTCAGTTGTTAAAAAAGATATTCAACTTTAAACTTATTTTTCTTTCACTACAAATTGAATGCCAAGCCATCTATAAAAACCGTTCTTTTCTCTAAGTGAACAATTAATTCTCCCACGTTCAGTAGTAAACTTTCCATCCAAATTAATCTTTAAATTATATTTACTATCTAAAATAATTTTAGAGTTTCTCCATTTATTTTCTTCGTTTGAAAAACAATTGATATTGTTTAAATTTTGTAAGTTATCATAAAATTGAATATTTACTTGAGGAGGATTATTTTTATCGCTAATATATCTTTCTACCGGTTGAATTGATTTATATGGAAACGGCAAAGTTTTAAGTATTGTTTTAAATCTTTCTATTTCACCATATTTTTCATTAATTGGAAATCTAGGCATTTCAAAAAGATTTTTGGTTAAATCGGTCACCCCAGAGTGTTGTCCAAATGCATACTTAAAGCCAAGATCTATCACTATATTTTTCAAATTAGAACTATATTCTCCGAAAGGATAAGAAAAAAAAATAGAATTCTTCCCAAGCTCTTTTTTAAAGATATCTATAGACTTCTTTAAATCATTTTCTATTTCTTGATCTACAAAATCTATCAGATAATCATGAGAGTGGCTATGATTTCCAATTTCAACAAAATCATATTTTTCTATTTCTCTTATATCATCCCAGCTCATATACCCGTTTTTTCCAACTTCTCTTGTGCTTACAAATAAGATGAAAGGAATTTTTGATTTTTTTAATATTGGCCAAGCATTTTCATAAAAAGATTGGTATCCATCATCAATGGTAAGAAGAACTTTTCTCTCTTTTTTATTGTTAACTAATTCTTCTTTAAAATTTGAAGGATTAACAAACTTAATATCACTTCCCCTCATCATTTCGATGTGTTTCTTAAAATCTTCTACTTTTATATTTGTTGAAGGGTATTTATTTTCTTCGAATCGATGGTACATTATAGCAATAATGCCAAAATCATTTATATCTACTTCTGAAGAATGCAAATTAAATTTAAAAGGAATATAAATTAAAAATATGATTAATAATTTTTTAATAATTAGCTGCACTGGTAAAAACAATTTAATAGGTTTAAAATCAGATAATAAATTTTTTAAAGAAAAATTACAAAACAATATTAACTCTAATAATCTACTTGTTAGTAATATTATTAGTTTTGCTGATAAACATGAAGTTAAATTGAGCAATAAATACTCAATAATAGTAAATCTTGGACCAGGCAGTTATTCATCTTTAAGAATATCTTTATCTGTGGCAAAAGGAATCCAAATCGTACACGGTTCTAAATTATATGGCTATAAAAGCGACCAATTATCAGAATTAAAACTTGAAAATATTGAGATTTTAATAAAAAATAAACAATTAAAAAATAAAATGGTAAATCTGATTTATCAATAAAAAATAGATAAATAATGAGTATTATTGAAGAAAAGTGTAAACAAAAAGGAGTAAGACTTACTGAGCAAAGGCGTGTAATTGCTAAAGTAATGTCCGAGTCCAAGTTGACTTTTGGCTCAAAAGATCATCCCGATGTAGATGAATTACATAAAAGAGTTAGTTTATTAGATAAAAAAATTAGCATAGCAACAGTTTACAGAACATTAAAATTATTTGAGGAGTCAGGTATTATAGAAAGACATGACTTCAAAGAAGGAAAATCAAGATATGAACCGTCTACCGAAGAACATCATGATCATTTAATTGATATAAACACAGGAGAAATAATTGAATTTGTAGATAAGGATATTGAAGAATTACAAATTAAGATTGCTAAGAAACTTGGTTATAATTTAGTTGACCATAAGCTCGAGCTTTATGGAACAAAGAAAAAAAAATAATTTGAAAAAAAAAATATTCATAAAAACTTTCGGTTGCCAAATGAATATATATGACAGTAATCGAATATTGGATATTACAAAAAAAATTAATTATTTTCCAACTACTAAAAAATCCGAAGCCGACTGCTATGTAATAAACACTTGCCATATAAGGGAAAAAGCAACTGAAAAAGTTTTTCATGATGTTGGAAGAGTAAAAAAAGAATATAGAAATAAAAAAAAACCTATTCTTATTATTACGGGATGTGTAGCTCAGGCAGAAGGTGATTTGATTTTAAAAAAAGATAGTTACATCGATGCAGTTGTAGGCCCTCAGTCTTATCAATCTATCAATAAAATAATTAAAGATATTGAAAATAAAAAGGGTCAAATAGATGTTACAAATTTTGAAACCATTAAAAAATTTGATCAGCTCAATTTAATAAATAACAGCAACCCAAAAGTATCATCTTTTCTGACAATTCAGGAAGGTTGCGACAAGTTTTGTAAATTTTGTGTAGTTCCTTATACAAGAGGTCCTGAATATTCTAGAAATTTTAAAGACATTTTAAATGAAGCAGATAATCTTATTAGTAATGGCTCAAAAGAAATTACTTTACTTGGTCAAAACGTAAATGCTTATAACAATAATAATAAAAGCTTATCTGATATTATATACTCTCTTGAAGAAAAAAAAGATCTTATCAGAATTCGTTATACCACTTCTCACCCAAAAGATATGACAAAAGATTTATACGAGGCACATAAAAGCTGTACAAAGCTCATGCCTTTATTACATCTTCCTGTACAATCAGGTTCTGATAAAATATTAAAAAGTATGAATAGAAAACATAGTATTAAAGAGTATTTAGAAATAATTAATATTTTAAAAGAAAAGAATCCCAAAATAGAATTTGCTAGTGACTTTATAATTGCTTATCCTAATGAAAAAGATGATGATTTTAAAAAAACTTGTAACTTAATGGAAAGAGTAAAATTTATAAATTCATTCTCTTATATTTTTAGTCCAAGACCGGGAACGCCAGCTAGTGATATGAAAATGGTTGACACAGAGTTAGCAAAGAAAAGACTTGTTATATTTCAAAATATTGCTGAAAAAATCAAGTTAAATTACAAAAAAAAACTTTTAAATCAAATAGTGAAAGTGTTATTTGAAAATAAAATGACAAAAGAAAAAGATAAATACTTTGGTAGAGATGAGTATTTAAATCCAGTTGTTGTTTATTCAAAAAAAAATATAATTGGAAAGGAAAAAAAAGTGTTTATTAAGAAATTTTCCCAACACACAATTTATGGTGAATTAATTAATACTGATAATTTTCTCGCAGCTTAAATATGTCTAAAATAGAAAACCTAGATCAGAATTATAGCTTTAAAAAAATAGACAAGGAAACAATAAACATAAAAGTACATAACAATGATATACTTATGTCTGTTATTGGAGAATTTAATAGCAATTTGAATGAATTAGAAAAATTAACAAAAACAAAAATATTTTTTAGAGGAAATTCAATTACCATTAAAGGAAATCATGATGATATAAATAAAACTTCTGAGGCAATTAAGTTTTTAATAAACAAATATTTAAAAACTAATTTAATTGAAAAACAAGATTTGATACTATCAGTTAAAGAAAAAAATTTTAAATTTAAATCAAACGTTCATAACTTAGATCAATTAATTAAAACACCAAAAAAAACCGTTATAGCAAGGTCAAAAAAACAATCTGAGTATATAAAAGCTTTAACAAACAAAGATATAACAATTGCTCTAGGTCCCGCGGGAACAGGAAAAAGTTTTTTAGCGGTGTCAGTTGCAATGACAATGTTATTCGAAAAAAAAGTAGAAAAAGTAATTTTATCTAGACCAGCTGTAGAAGCAGGTGAAAAACTAGGATTTTTACCTGGGGATATGAAAGAAAAAGTAGATCCTTATTTGAGACCATTATATGACGCACTTTATGATCTTTTCGGTTTCGAGAAGATTAATAAAAAAATAGAATCTGGCGAAATCGAAATTGCTCCTTTAGCCTTTATGAGAGGTAGAACTCTAAAAAATTCTTTTGCAATTTTGGATGAGGCACAGAATGCTACCTTAACACAAATTAAAATGTTTCTGACAAGAATAGGTGAAAACTCAAAAATTGTTGTAAATGGCGACCCCTCTCAGATTGATTTAATTAATAAATCCCAATCAGGATTAGTAAAAACTAAAAAGATACTTAACAAAGTTAAAGAAATTAAGTTAATAGAATTTGATCATAAAGATGTAGTAAGACATCCATTAGTGACTAAAATTATTCAAGCATTCAATAAAAATATTAATGATAAAGATTAATGTTTTTGTTAAAGATAAAACCTGGTTCAAATTTATAAAAAATCCGGATATTTACTTAAAACGTAAAATAAAAAAAATAGAAAATGAAAAAATTTTTAGAAAAAAAAAGTATTCTTTTAGTGTTAAACTTTCCAATTCTGGAGAAATAAAAGTCTTAAATAGTAAATTTCGCAAAAAAAAAAAATCGACTGATATTTTATCTTTTCCTAATCAAACAAAAAAAAAATTGAAAATGTTTATCAAATTAAATCAGGAAATATATTTAGGAGATATAATTATCAATTTTAGAAAGATTAATAATTCATCGAAAATTTTATTTAGAGAACATTTTGATAAGTTGTGGATACATGGCTTGGTTCATTTATTTGGCCATGATCACAAAAAAGATAGCAGTTATAAAAAAATGCGAGCTATCGAAAAAAAATTATTCAAAAAATTAAATTAGATGATTAATCTTATTCTGAATAACAGATCTTTATTGGTGTTTATAATTCCTTTTATTCTAGGCTGTCTTTCAGTTTTTTCATTTCAGCCATACAATTTTACAGTAATAAATTTTATTATATTCCCGTGCTTTTTCTTTATTTTATGCAACATTAATAAGAGATCAAAAAACAAATATAGAAAAAAACCACACTTAATAAATTTATTTTATGCAGGTTATTTATTTGGAATTGGTTTTTTTTTCACAGGGACGTACTGGATTTCTAATTCGTTACAATTTGACGAGACTTTTCAAAATTATGTTACTATTACAATTATATTAATACCATTAGCTCTTGGTTTATTTTATGGATTAGGATCATTAGTTTGCGGCAAGTTTTTAAAGTTTAATTTACAATCTATTTTTTTATTTTGTGCTTCAATTTCTATTATAGATTATCTTAGAGCTAAAATTTTGACTGGATTTCCTTGGAATCTTTGGGCTTACAGTTGGTCTTGGTTTAATGAAGTAATTCAAATTTTAAATCCTATTGGACTGTTCGCATTTAACTTAGTAGTTATAACTTTCTATTGTGCGCCAACTATTCTCTTTTTAAAGAACACTAAATATAAAAGTTTAATTTTAATCTTGTTTTCTGTAACTTTTTTTTTAAATTATCTATACGGAAATTTCACGTTGAATAATAATAAGATTGAAAATCAAAAATTTCTTAATGTGAACAAATTTATTAATGTAAAAATAATATCACCGAATTTTGAGTTAAAATATAACTTAACTGATGAGGAAACACTACAAAGAATAAAAAAACTTATAAGATTTAGTAATGCTGAGAAAAATAAAAAAACTCTTTTTATATGGCCTGAGGGAGCATTATCTGGAAAATATTTTTTTGAAATTGAGAAATATAGAAATTTAATTAAAGAAAATTTTTCTTCTAAACATTTAATAATTCTGGGAATTAACACTCTAAATAAAAAGGAAGATAAATTTTTTAACAGCTTTGTTATTGTGGATAATAATCTAAATAAAAAATTTCAATATAACAAAGTGAAATTAGTACCTTTCGGAGAATTTTTACCTTTTCAGACTAATTTGGAGAAGATTGGATTAAAAAAAATTACGGAAGGATTTGGATCTTTTAGTAAGGGAAATAAAAATAATATTTTTTCTTATGAAGATATAAATATAGTACCTTTAATTTGTTATGAGATAATCTTTCCAGAACTTATTCAAAGCGTAAGACACAAACATAGTTTACTAGTTAACATTTCAGAAGATGGTTGGTTTGGTGAAACAATAGGACCACATCAACATTTTTCAAAATCAATTTTTAGGGCAATAGAAAGCGATATTTTTGTAATCAGGTCTGCAAATAAAGGTATTAGCGCAATAATAAATAATAAGGGCCAAATTATCAAAAGCCTTAAAAACAATGAAACTGGGAATATAGAGTACAGCTTACCAATAAAAGAAAAAAAAGGGGGAAATAAAAATGATTTGATATTTTTTGTCCTTTTATTTACATATTGTTTTATCTTTTTAAAATATAAAAAAAATGAGTGAAAAAAATTTTTTATTTACCAGCGAATCCGTATCAGAGGGCCATCCTGATAAAGTATGCGATAGAATATCGGATATGGTAGTTGATAGTTATTTATCTATAGATCCTTACGCTAGGGTCGCGTGTGAAACCTTAACTACTACAAATAAAGTTATTCTAGCCGGAGAAATACGCGGTCCGAATATAAGCAAAGAAGATATTATAGATAAAGTTAGAAATTGTATTAAAGATATTGGTTATGACCAAGAAGGGTTTTCATGGAAAGATCAAACAAAAATTGAGTCCCATCTTCATGAACAATCAACTGATATTGCAATGGGAGTTGACTCAAAAGATAACAAAGATGAAGGTGCAGGGGATCAAGGTATAATGTTTGGGTATGCATGTAACGAAACAGATGATCTAATGCCAGCACCAATATTTTATTCTCATAAAATTCTAAGATTAATGGCTCAAGATAGAAAATCTGGAATTTTACAAGGAATCGAACCAGATTCAAAAAGTCAAGTAACAATGCAATATGAAAATGGCAAACCAAAAAAAGTAACATCTGTTGTTATTTCTAGCCAACATTCAAAAGAATTAGACCAAGAAAAAGTTAAAGAACTAATTTTACCTTATATAAATAAATCTATACCCGAAGAATTATTAAATGACCTTAAAGATTCTGAAATTTATATAAATCCCACAGGACAATTTATTATCGGCGGTCCTGACGGCGACACTGGTTTGACTGGAAGAAAGATAATTGTTGATACTTATGGTGGAGCAGCGCCACATGGGGGAGGAGCCTTTTCAGGAAAAGATCCAACAAAAGTTGATCGGTCAGCAGCCTATGTCTCAAGGTATTTAGCTAAAAATGTTGTAGCATCCGGCTTAACAGATAAATGTTTAATTCAACTATCTTATGCAATAGGAATTTCTAAACCACTTTCAATATATGTTAAATTAGGAGAAAACGATCAAAGTAAAACAGCAAAAGTTGAAAAATTAATTAAAGATAATTTTGATTTATCTCCGAGGGGAATAAGGGAAATGTTAAATTTAAATAAGGCGATTTATGAAATAACATCATCCTACGGGCACTTTGGAAGAAAACCTACAAATAAAGGTGAATTTTCTTGGGAAAAAACAGATAAAACCACACTTTTTAAAAAGGTGTAATCTTGAAAAAACCTTAATTTTTCTTTTATAATGGGTAAATTTTTAAATTTACCAAATGGGCACCAGCCCATTTTTTTTTAGGAGATATAAAATGTTAAACAGAGGATTAGACAAACTTGAATTATTGAGAATCGTTGAAGCTGTAGCTAACGAGAAATCAATTGATAAAGATATAGTAATCGGATCAATGGAAAGTGCAATACAAAAGGCAGCTTTAACTAAATTTGGTCAAAACAATAATATTTTAGTAAAAATTGATAGGGAAACAGGAAATATAAGTATACAAAAAGTTTTGGATGTTGTTGAGAAAGTAGAAGACCCAAGCCGAGAGATAACCCCTAAAGATGCTAATTCTATTGATGAAAATAAATCAGAGTCATTGAAAGTAGGAGATAAAATTTACGAAGATCTTCCCCAAATAGATTTCGGAAGAATAGCTGCACAAAGTGCAAAACAAGTTATAAATTCAAAAGTGAGAGAGGCTGAAAAAAATAGACAATATGAAGATTTTATTGATAAACAAGGACTTGTATTAAGTGGAATTATTAAAAGGCTTGAATACGGCAATGTCATTGTTGACCTTGGAAAAGCTGAAGGAGTTATAAAAAAAGATGAGCTTATCCCTCGGGAAGTATTAAAAACTGGTGAAAGAGTTAAGGCTTACTGCTATGAAGTAAAAAAGGAATTAAAAGGTCATCAAATATTTTTATCTAGAGCTCATCCACAGTTTTTAGCAAAACTTTTTTTTCAAGAAGTACCAGAAATATATGAAGGAGTAATCGAGATCAAATCAGTTGCTAGAGATCCTGGAAGTAGAGCAAAGATATGTGTATATTCAAAAGACACTTCTATCGACCCAGTTGGTGCATGTGTTGGTATGAGAGGTAGCAGAGTTCAAACAATTGTAAATGAACTTCATGGTGAAAAAATTGATATTATTAAATGGACTGAAGATTTACCAACCTTAATTTCAGAGTCATTATCACCTGCAGAAATTCAAAAAGTTCTGATTGATCAATCAAATAAAAAAATTGATGTAATTTTAAGCGAAGAAAATTTAAGTAAAGCAATTGGAAGAAGAGGTCAAAATGTAAGATTAGCGTCTAAGCTCACAAATTTTGAAATCGATATTTTAACAGATAAAGAAGACTCTGAAAGAAGACAAGCAGAATTTAAAGAAAAAACTGAGTCTTTAATAAAAAATTTAGAAGTAGACGAAACTCTAGGTCAATTATTGGTTTCGGAGGGGTTTCAAAGCATTGAAGAAATATCACAGGCTAGCGTAGAAGATATTTCAAAAATAGAAGCTATTGATGAGGACACTGCAAAAGAATTAATCACAAGATCTAAAGAAAGTTTAATAAAAGTAAAAGAAGAAGTAAGCAAAAGACTTAAAGAATTAGGTGTCGAAGATGAATTAATAAACTTGAAAGGTATGACACAAGGTATGTTAGTAATTTTAGGCCAAAAAAACATTAAAAAACTCTCTGACTTTGCTGATTTGTCTACAGATGAATTAGTTGGCGGATATGATGAGGTTAAAGGTAAGAAAGTAAGATTACAAGGCTATCTAGAGGAATTTTCTTTAACTAGAGAGGAGGCAGATCAATTAATAATGTCAGCAAGAGATATTGCATTTAAATAAATTATGGATAAAGAAAAGAAAAAAACATTAACAATTTCATCAAATTTTAAAAAGAAGATTGATACAAGTTCTTTATCAAGAAAAGAAAGCAGAAAATCATATTCTATACCTGGTGATAAAAAACCTATATTTAAATCGTCAAAAAACTTTAGAAAAACTAGCTCAAATGACCAAAATTTTAAAAACCAAGATAATAAGGGTAAAAAATTCACTAGAAAGTTCGTTGAACAGCAAGCAACAAAAGCTTTTATTAAAAAAGATGAAAAGCCAACAGGAAAAAGTAAGTTAAAGCTAAAAACTCCTATAGATAAAAGAGATTTTAAATTAACAGTTTCAAGAGCACTTAATGTTGAGGAAATTGAAATTAAGCAGCGAAGTTTAGCTGCAGTTAAAAGAGCCAGATTAAAAGAAAAAAAGAATAGCCCAGAAGAAGAGGAAAAAAAAGAATACAAAAAAGTTATTAAAGAAGTGAAAATCCCAGAGCAAATTACAATACAAGAACTATCAAATAGGATGGCAGAAAAATCAAATGATATAATTAAGTTTCTACTTAATATGAAAGTAATAGCAACGATTAATCATACGATTGATAAAGATACTGCTGAATATATTGTTAAAGAATTTGGTCACAAAGCAATTATAGAAAATTTACAGCCAAAAGAAATTAGCAAAAATAAGTCTATGAGTGGCAATATTGAAAAAAGACCACCAGTAGTCACTATAATGGGACATGTTGATCACGGAAAAACATCTCTTTTAGACGCGTTAAGGCAATCAAATGTAGTTTCAAACGAATTTGGTGGTATCACTCAACATATAGGTGCTTATCAGGTAAAAGCAGAAAACGATCAACTTATTACTTTTATAGATACTCCAGGTCACGCAGCTTTTACTGAAATGAGAGCTAGAGGTTCTAAAATTACAGACATAGTAGTTTTAGTTGTTGCAGCAGATGATGGAATAAAAACTCAAACGATAGAGGCAATTAATCATGCCAAAGCAGCAAAAGTTCCTATTATTGTAGCTATTAATAAATCTGATTTACCAAATAAAAATATTACAAAAATTAAAAATGATTTAATGAGATATGAGTTAGTAGCAGAGGAAATGAGCGGGGATACATTATTTGTTGAGGTCTCAGCGGTCAAAAAGACTAATTTAAATAAACTTAAAGAAAGTATATTGCTTCAGTCTGAAATTTTAGATCTAAAAGCATCAACTTCAGATAGAGCAACAGGTGTAGTTATAGAGTCAAAAATAGATAAAGGGAAAGGTCCGGTATCAACAATACTTGTAACTAACGGTAAATTAAAAAAAGGGGATTATTTTACCTGCGGTAAAACATGGGGAAAAATTAGAGCAATGATTAATCATGATGGAGTAACAGTAAATGAGGCTTTGCCATCCATGCCAGTTGAAATACTTGGTATGAACGATACAGCTTTTTCAGGAGCTGAATTTTTAGTAACTGAGAATGAAGATAAAGCTAAAGAGATCTCAGAATTTAAAAATGAAAATTCATCAAAAAAGAAAATTATAATTAATGATAAATCAACTATTTTTGACAATGGTGAAGAGAAAGAGGAATTAAATGTAATCATTAAATCTGATGTTCATGGATCAAGCGAAGCTTTAAAAATGGCAATTGAAAAAATAGTGCATCCAGAGGTAAAAACTAAAATCATTTTATCTGATATTGGAATGATAAATGAAACTGACATGTCTTTAGCCAAGGCATCTAATGCAGTGTTAATTGGTTTTAATGTAAAAGCTAATAGAGAAGCAAAAAAAATGTCTGAAGAACAAAAAATTGAAATTAAATTTTTTAATATAATCTATGAGGCAATTGATCACATAGAAAAAAGATTATCTGGATTATTAGAGCCTGATACTAAAGAAATTTCACTAGGCTCAGCCGAGGTTCAAAAAATATTTAAAGTATCAAAATTTGGAAAGATTGCTGGCTCAAAAGTAATAGAAGGTGAAATTCAAAATAAATCAAAGGCTAGAATAGTAAGAGATGGAACGGTTGTGTATGATGGTGAAATCATAAGTATTTTTAGGGAAAAAAACGCAGTTAAAGAAGTGAAAAATGGTTTAGAATGCGGGATAAGCTTTAGAGATTTTATAGATTTTAAGGAAAAAGATATTATAGAGTCTTATCAGATACAAAAGATCGAGAGAACTATATGATTAATAGTGATTTATCTAACAAAGGATATTCTCAAAGACAACTAAGAGTAGGTGAGCTTGTAAAACAAAGTATTGGAGAAATCTTCATAAAAAATGAGACAAAAATATCATCATTTAATTCACGTTTTATAACGGTAACTGAAGTTAGAATGACCCCGGACTTGAAAACTGCGAGGGTTTATGTGATACCACTAGGTGGAATTGATATGAAAGAAATTGTCGGTGTATTGACTGATAACGCACATCTTGTTAGAAAAGCATTGTCAAAAAAGCTAAGTTTAAAATTTCTTCCAAAACTAAACTTTATTGAAGATAGATCTTTCGAATATGCTGAAAAAATCGAAAAATTAATCAAAGAAAATAAGAGAAATGAAACAGAAAAAAAAAGATATAATTAAGTCATTAGCTATAAGCAAATCTGACGTCGGTTCGGCTGAAGTACAAATAGGACTACTAAGCAATAAAATTGAAAAACTAGCAGTTCACTTTAAAAACTTTAAAAAAGATAAACACTCAACTGTAGGTTTGTCAAAGTCAGTAAATAAAAGAAAAAAATTATTAAGTTATTTAAAGAGAAAAAAACCCGACTCATATGAAAAAATTATAAAACAATTGAGTCTCAGAAAATAATGTTTAAAATTCAAAAAGAAGAAATAGATTTTGGTGGGAAAAAACTAATTTTAGAGACAGGTAAAATTGCAAGACAAGCTGATGGAGCAATTATAGCTAAATTAGGTGAAACAGTAGTAATAGCTACAGCTGTTGGTGCAAAAAAACTTAAAGAAGGGCAAGATTATTTTCCTTTATCAGTAAATTATCAAGAAAAATATTATGCTGCAGGAAAAATTCCAGGAGGATATTTTAAAAGAGAAGCTAGACCAACTGAAGCTGAAACTTTAATTTCCAGATTAATCGATAGACCCATAAGACCTTTGTTTCCCTCAAGTTTCATGAACGAAGTCCAATTATTACCAACTGTGCTATCATACGATGGTGAAAATCAGCCAGATGTACTCTCTATCATTGCATCCTCAGCCGCATTATCAATATCAGGTCTACCTTTTGAAGGACCTATAGCTGCAAGCAGAGTTGGATTCAAGGATGGAAAGTATTTACTTAATCCATCTCAAGAGGAATTAAAAGGTTCAGAATTAGATTTAGTAGTTGCCGGAACCAAAGATGCAGTTTTAATGGTTGAGTCGGAAGCATCAGGATTATCAGAAAAAATTATGTTAGATGCAGTTAAATTTGGTCATGAAAACTTCATACCAGTGATTAACTCTATCGAAAAATTAGCAAAAAAAGCTGGTAAACCTAAATGGGAAATTGAAGAAGTAAATAATTCTGTACTGAAGGAAAAAATTACAAAAGAGTTTGACGCAGATCTTCGAAAAGCTTTTAAAGAGATAGACAAGAAAAAAAGATCAACCGCAATTTCAGAAATCGACACTAGATGCAAAGAAATGTTTCTTGAAGACGAGAATGTTTCTGAAAATCAAGCAATGGCAGAACTAAAAACTCTTGAAAAAGATATTGTCAGAACTGCAATCTTAAAAGAGAAAAAAAGAATTGACGGTAGAGGCCTTTCAGATGTTAGAAAAATTGAGTGTGAAGTCGGTGTTTTGCCTAGAACACACGGTTCTGCGCTTTTTACAAGAGGAGAAACACAAGCATTAGTTGTTACAACTTTAGGTATGTCAGATGATGAACAAAGGTTAGAGAGCCTTGACGGTATGCAAAGATCAGGATTTATGTTGCACTATAATTTCCCCCCTTTCTCTGTAGGTGAATGTGGAAGAATAGGTACAGGTAGAAGAGAAATAGGTCATGGTAAATTAGCTTGGCGAGCAATAAATTCCTCACTACCCTTAAAAGAAAACTTTCCTTATACCCTAAGAGTTGTGTCAGAAATTACTGAGTCCAACGGATCATCTTCTATGGCAACTGTATGTGGTACTTCTTTATCTCTGATGGATGCAGGTGTACCAATTAAAGAACCAGTTGCTGGTATAGCTATGGGATTAATTAAAGAAGGTGAAAAGTTTTCTGTTTTATCAGATATTCTCGGAGATGAAGATCATCTTGGCGATATGGATTTTAAAGTTGCTGGAACAAAAAATGGTATTACTTCTTTACAAATGGATATAAAAATAACAGGAATTACTTTTGAAATAATGGAGCAGGCTTTAAATCAAGCTAAAGCAGGTAGAGAACATATTTTGGGGGAAATGAATAAAGCTATCAAAACATCTCGAAAAGAATTTTCTAAACACACACCAAAGATGGAAACAATCAAAGTTGATAAAAAAGACATCGCTACAGTTATAGGAAAAGGAGGAGCTACGATAAGAGAAATAGTTGAAAAATCTGGCGCAAAAGTTGATGTGAAGGATACCGGAGAAGTAACGGTTGCTGCCCCTGACGAAAAATCAAGAAATTCTGCTATTGAGATTATTAAAGGTTTGATAGCTAAGCCTGAGGTGGGTAAAATTTATAAAGGTAAAGTGGTTAAAATTATGGAATTTGGAGCATTTGTAAATTTTCTTGGGAAACAAGATGGTCTAGTTCATATTTCTGAACTTGCAGGCAAAAGAGTAGCTAAAGTAACTGATGTTGTAAAAGAGGGCGATGAAGTATCAGTAAAAGTTCTTGGTTTTGATAGAGGCAAAGTCAAACTGTCTATTAAACAAGCTGTAGCTTAAATTATTTAGATTTTGTACTCAAAATTTTGAGTTTCCTTATTTACTTGAAGTTCCATAGCGCCATTTCTTAAATGAAAGTTCCTAGCCATATCTGTCAATGGAGAGAGAGTAACTAGTCTATTTAAGTGATTAGATTTTTTTATTTTTTTAAATACTTCTTTCACGATAAGTTTTCCTCCACCCTTTTTTTTTTGACCAGACAGTGTAAGCTATTGCTATTTTACCAACTTTTTGATCTCTTCTTATACTTTGTAAATGTGCATCCTTTGTCATTAAATCTAATTCCTTTACAGACTTAGGTATTTCATTTGTAAAACCGAAGCACATTATTGCACAAATTTCATTTTTAAATTTTACACCATAAATTTTACGACCATAACTAGTCCTAAAATCATTATTCAACTCCGGTCTAATCGGATCTTCCTCTGGATTACAAGAATTAAGCTCAACAAGCTCAGCTCCTTTTATCCAATCGAAGAAGTTTTCAAATTTTTCTCTAACTTTTTTATTTAAATCTTTCATTTAATTCTTATTTTTAATCTCTTTTTGTTTTTTTGGCTTTTTCTATTTATGCAGTTTAGTAATGTGATTTTCGCAAGTTAGGATATATTTTTTGGATCTGGCATCCCGACTTTATTATATCCAGCGTCAACATAATGTATTTCTCCAGTAACACCACTAGATAAATCACTTAGTAAGTAAAGCGCTGAATTCCCAACATCGTGAATATCGACGTTTCTTTTTAAAAAAGAATGATCCTCATTCCATTTGTAAAGAAATTTTGCATCTCCTATTGCGGATGCTGCTAAAGTTTTAATTGGTCCTGCACTTATTGCATTCACTCTTATTTTTTTTTGACCAAGATCCCTTGCTAAATATTTTACACTAGCCTCTAAAGCAGATTTACAGACTCCCATAACGTTATAATTTGGTATTGCCTTAGTAGATTCATACGTAAGAGTTAACATACTCCCCCCTTCTCTCATTATTTTAGAAGCTTCTTTGGACACTTCTGTGAAGGAAAAACAGGATATAAGCATACTTTTTAAAAAATTTTCTCTAGTTGTGTTTAAATATTGACCAGATAACTCTGACTTATCTGAGAATGCGACTGCATGAACTACGAAATCAATTTCACCCCAATTAGACTTTATATCTTCAAATAGTTTTTTAACATCATCTTTTTTTTCAACATCACAATTAAAGGTAATTTTTGAATTAAGCTTTTCAGCTAAAGGTATAACCCGCTTTTTTAAGGCATCTCCTAAATACGTAAAAGCTAGTTTAGCACCTGATTCTGCAAGTTTTTGTGAAATCCCCCACGCAATTGATCTTTCATTTGCTACTCCCATTATCAATCCCTTTTTACCTTTCATTAAATCCATAAATTATACCTTCTCAAAAACTAAAGTCGCATTAGTTCCACCAAAACCAAAACTATTTGACATCACAGAATTTAGTTCAATATCCTTTTCAACTTTAGTAACAATAGGATATTTTTTTGCCTCATCATCCATATCACTAATATTTGCGGAGCTTGCGATAAATTTATTTTTCATCATTATCAAGCAGTAAACAGCCTCGTGAACTGATGTAGCGCCTAATGAATGTCCAGCTAAAGATTTTGTTGAGCTTATTTTAGGTTTATATTCTTTAAATACTTCTCCAACAGCTTTTAATTCAGTGATATCACCAACAGGCGTTGAAGTTCCATGAGTATTAATGTAGTCAATCTTGTTTTTAGAAGTATTTAAAGCCATTTGCATACATCTTGCGGCACCTTCACCTGAAGGCGCTACCATATCATAACCATCAGATGTTGCCCCATAACCAGTTAACTCAGCATAAATTTTAGCTCCCCTTGCCTTTGCATGCTCATATTCTTCTAAAACAAGAACCCCTCCTCCACCAGAAATAACAAAACCATCTCTAGTTTTATCATAAGGTCTAGAAGCTTTTTCTGGTGTGTCATTATATTTAGACGATAATGCAGTCATAGCATCGAACATTGCAGTCATAGCAAAGTGAACTTCATCACTTCCTCCAGCAAAAACAATTTTTTGT
>MDTB01211853.1_pt1 | contig 17684 bp, 14 predicted proteins | sample 811161 | NCBI WGS metagenome assembly MDTB01 (sample SAMN05326650, study PRJNA326480) | marine metagenome | isolation source: seawater | place: Mediterranean Sea | collected 2009
AAGATAATTTTTCAAATCTTAAACTTTTCAAAAAGACTACTTTTATAAATGATAGTTTTGATTTCAGATATCTTATGAAAGATATATCTGACAAATATTTAACTTCAGATTTGCAATTGGAAAATGATATTAATTTTTACAAAAGAAAAAATACTGAGGGTATTGTTGGTGGAAATTATGCTACTTCTGGATTTTTTTATATCAAAGGCTACCATGTAAATGATTTTAAATATTGTAATAAAAGTATGTGGGATCATTATTTTCGTGAATATATTAAAAAAGATTCTATAAGGGACACTTATTTAATTTTCGATAATTTAAATGAAAAATTAACTAAAAAAAATCTGATTAAAATAAGTAATTATGACCAGTTAGTAAGTATCTTAGATGATACAACTAAATGTTCAGATTGGTCTAATTCTAAAAATAATATTTTAAATAACCATAAAAATTTAGCCACAGAGCTCAGTGGTAAATCAAATTTAAGAAAACTCTTTTATTATGACAGTATTTTCTTGAGATTTTTAATTAAAATTTATAATTCTTATTTTAAAGACATAATATGAAGATACCACGTCATAAAATATACATTCCTTTTTTAAAGATTTTTAAGTCATTATTCTTAATTTTAATAGATTTTAACAATAAACCTGGAAATTTTAATATTAAACTTTTAGAAAAAATAAAATTATTTTTTAATGTGAAATACTCACTGACTGTATCTACTTGGAGGATAGGATTTTTTTATGCATTAAGAGCTTTAGAATTTCAAAAAAATGATGAAATTTTGATATCAGCTATTTCTATACCAGATCAAATTAATTGTATCGAAATATTGGGTTTAAAACCAATATTTGTTGATTTAGACGAAGAGACTCATGGAATGTGTATTGAGGATTTAAAGAAAAAAATTTCAGAAAAAACTAAAGCAATACACATCACTTATCTTTCAGGTATTATACCAGATTTGGATCCGATTATTTCTTTAGCAAAAGATAACAACTTAAAAATAATAGAAGACATTTCACAAGCATACGGCGCAACTTACAATAATAAGATAGTTGGAACGATTGGAGATATAGGTATTGGTTCCATGTCTTTAGGTAAGACTGTAGCTTCTTTATATGGAGGCATGATTATTACTAACTCTCAAGACTTATTTTCTAAAATAAGTGAGTTTTCAAAAAATGAATTAAAAGCACCATCTAAAATATTGCTTCTTAGATCTGCAATTTTCCAAATTTTTGTCTCAATTCTTACATCAAAATATATTTTTAGTTTATTAATGTTTAATATTTTTAAAATTATCAAATTTTTAAGCCCAAATACTTTAAAAGATCCAGAGCTAAAAAATAAATTTTTTAAGCTTACTAGTGATAAAAATAATTTTTTCGATAACCCACAAATACTTAGAAAAGAATTTCCTACAAATATTTTTTTTTATTTAAATAATATTCAAGCAGAATTAGCTTATATAACCTTATCTGATTTAGAAAAAAATATTGAAATAATGAGATCACAAGCCCAAAAATATTTTAATAATTTAAATCCAATAATAAAAGAAAAAATACCTAAATTTGCTTCAAACTATGATGTAAATACTTACTGGCATTTACCAATAAAGACCGATCAAATTAAAATTGACCTAAGAGAATTTTTTTTTAAAAATGGTATAGACTCTGTTGGATACGGTTTGCCAACATGCAATACTATATTTGAAAAATATAAAGACATTAATCTTCCAAAAACAGAAAAAATTAAAAATCTGACTATTTTTTTGCCTTTAAATGCAAAATTTAGTAGTGATACAATTAATTATTCGATTAAAATTTTGAATCGGATCAACTAATGAATTCAAAATTGGAAAATAAACATGCTTTATTGACTGGTGCAGCTTCTGGACTTGGACTCAGTCTATTTAAGGAATTGAATCAAAAAGGTTATACTGTACATCTTATAGATAAAGATTTTGAGAGGGATAGTGAAGAAAATTCTAAAATTTTTAAGTATAAGTATGACTTGTCAAATCTTGAGAATTTGAATGAGTTAGCAAATAAAATAAAACAAAAGTCAAATAAGATTGATTTATTAATAAACAATGCTGCTTATGAGGTAGGTTCATTAATTGAGGAAATTCCATTTGATGAATTCAAAAATAATATAAATGCAAATTTTTTAGCTCCAGTTAAATTGATTAAATTGTTTATAAGTGAGCTAGAAATGTCTCAAGGAAAAATTTTAAACATAATAAGTGATGCTGCTTTTAGAGGCGTACCTACCAGGAGCTCTTATTGTTCAAGTAAAGCTGCTCTTGGCTCATTTACAGAGTCCATTAGGCTTGAGCTGAAAGAAAAAAGTATAGACGTAGTATATGTAATTCCTCCAAAGTTAAATACAAATTTTTTTAATAACATTCAATATTTTGGGAAATTAAAAAAAGATAAAATTTCATACAGTGATAAAAGACCTTTTTTTGATAATAATAGATTTGCAAAAATTTTATTAAATAAAGTTGATAAAAATAAATTAATTATTACAAAATTTACAATTGCGAAAGTTTTAACAGGCATAAATTTTATATTTCCTCTAGTCTGTGATATTGTTGTGGAAAAGTTTAGTTCCTGGAAAAAAATTAAAACTATTCTTCAAAAAAAATGAAAAAATTTTATTATCCATTGTTAAATAACGCAATTTCAAGCTCTGACATCCAAAAAGGAATAAGTGTTTTAAAATCAAAACAATTGACAATGTCAAAGATTACCAGATCTTTTGAGATGGAATTTGCAAAATACATTGGTTCAAGGTATGCAGTAATGGTTAATTCAGGTTCTTCCGCAAACTTATTGTCAGTATTTGCATCATGTAATCCTCTAAGAAATAAAAAATTCAAAAGAGGTGATGAGGCAATCATACCAGCTATATGCTGGTCGACATCATTATGGCCTTTAGTACAGTCAGGATTAAAACCTATATTTGCTGACATAGAAAAAGATACATTAAATATAAACTTCGATTCTTTGGAGTCAAAAATAACAAAAAAAACAAAAGTTATAATGTTAGTTCATGTTTTGGGCTTATCAACAAACATGAATAAAATAAAAAGTTTAGTTAAGAAACATAATTTAATTCTAATTGAAGATACATGCGAGTCACTAGGTACAAAATATAATAATAAATTCCTTGGCTCATTTGGAGACTTCGGAACATACTCTTTTTATTATTCACATCAAATTACTTCAGGTGAAGGTGGGATGGTTGTATGTAATAATTCAGAAGATTACAATTTATTACTGTCTTTAAGATCTCATGGATGGTCAAGAGGTTTAAAAATCAAAAATTCTAAATTTAGAAAATATAAATTTGTAGATAAAAAATTTATGTTTGTAAATTCTGGATTTAATTTAAGACCTACCGAAATTCAAGCAGCAATAGGACTGAATCAATTTAAAAGAAAAAATATATTTAAAAATAATAGATCTAAAAATAGGTTAAATATTATAAAGGCACTAAAAAAAGATGTTAGGTGGAAAAATCAATTAGTATTTATTTCTGAAAATAAAAAAACAAAACCTAGCTGGTTTGGTATGCCAATACTTCTAGATGGAAAATATAAAAATAAAAAGAAAAGGTTTTTAGAAAATTTAGATAAAATAGGAATTGAAACTAGACCCATTATAAGTGGAAACTTCATAAACCAACCATCAATAGATTTGTATAAATTAAATGAAAATAATTATAAATTTCCGAATGCACAATATGTAGATGATCATGGTTTTTTTATAGGTTTACAAACTAAAGTTATGCCCAAAAGTAAAATTAAAAAACTTGCTTCAATTATTTTAGAAGAATTAGAGCATTAGATATTGATGTTTAAAATTAATCAGACGCAACCTTGGATAGACAACAAAGAAGCTAATTATATCAAAAAAGTTGTAAAAAAAACATTTTTAACTGAAAGTAACGAGACTAAAAAATTTGAGTTAAAAATAAAAAAATTTTGTAAATCAAAATATTCTATATCAATTTCTAACTGGACAGTTGGGTTATTTGCTTGTTTAAAAGTACTAAATATTAAAAAAGGTGATGAAGTCATAGTTCCCAATTTAACTTTTATAGCTACAGTAAATTCAGTTTTGATGGCGGGTGCTACACCTGTATTATGTGATGTGGGTAAAGGAAATTTTAATATAGACATTAAAAAAGTTAAAAGACTTATTAATGCAAAAACTAAAGCCATTATACCTGTGCATTTATATGGACATTGTTGTGAGATGGATGTTTTAAAAAGAATATGTAAAAAAAATAAAATTTTTCTTGTAGAGGACGCTGCCCAAGCTCTTGGGGCAACTTTTAAAAATAAAAATTTAGGTAATATTGGAGATATGGGTGGATTTTCTTTTTATGGTAACAAAATTATTACAACAGGAGAAGGTGGAGTTATTTTGACAAGTAAAAAGAAATATTTTGATGAAATTTATCAATTAAAAAATCACGGAAGAAAAAAGAAAGGTACATTTAAACATGAAAAAATTGGCTATAATTTTATGTTTACTGAAATGCAAGCTGCAATAGGAAATATTCAAATGAATAAATTAAATAAAATTCTCAGAAAGAAGAAATTTATATTTGATTTTTATAAAAAAAATTTATCAGATATTAAAAATATTAACTTTATGAATCCAATCAAATACAACAAACCAGTGTATTGGTTTTCTAATATAATTGTAAAAAATAAAAATAAATTAAAAAATTTTTTAAAAGAAAACAATATACAAACTAGAGATATATTTTATCCAATTCATAAACAGCCTTGTTATAAAAATACAAAACTAATAAAAAATATGAATAATAGTTTTCCAGTATCTGAAGAAATATATAAAGAAGGGCTATCATTGCCATCTGGATATGAGCTCAAATCTAGTGAGCTAAACCACATAATATTTATGATTAAAAAATTTTATGGTTCCAAGAAAAATAGGAATTGATATTACAAATTTACCATTCGATTATTATGGTGGTGTTGATAGCTATTGTAGAGGATTAATCAATGGTCTATCAAAATTAGATAATAATATTCAATATCAAATTTACGTAAACAAAAAATATTTTTTAAATAGAAAATTTAAATTAAATAAGAATTTTAAATTTTATGTAATAGAGCAAAGTTTTTTAAAAAAAATTATTTCTAAAATATATAATAAATTCTTTCCTTATTTATCTGTACCTTTTTTTGAATTTAAATATTTAATTGATTATTTTTTTAGAAATTATTTAAATAGTGAGTTCAAAAAAATAGTTAAACAAAAATCTGAAATTTTAATTGTTCCAAATACTTATTTAAGTTTTTATGAACCTAAATTAAAAACATACCTAAATATTCATGATCTACAACATTTGCACTATCCTGAAAATTTTTCAAAGCACGAGTATTTTATGCGTAAGTATCAATATTATAACAGTGCGAAATACTGCTATAAACTTATATCAAGCTCTTCTTTTATTAAAGGAGACTTGTTAAAAAATTTCAAATTTTTAAAAAAAAAAAAAATTGATGTTATCTCAGAGGGTGTAAATATAAATAATTTTAAAAATAACAAGATTAAATTAAAAAATAGTAGATTTTTTTTTTTACCAGCACAATTATGGAAACATAAAAATCATTTATTAGTTATTGAAGCATTCAACTTTTTAAACAAAAAACTTAAATTAAATGTAAAATTAAAATTTTGTGGAAAAAAATTTAAAGAGAATGAGACTTTATTCAATTATATTAAAAAAAATAAAATTAATAATGTAAAGTATTTGGGTTTAGTTAGTTTTGAAAAATTATCTAATTTATACAAAGAATGTTATTGTGTGCTATGTCCTGCAGTATATGAGTCGAGTAGTTTAACATTACTCGAAGCAATTGCTTCTAATAAGCCTGTGGTAGCAAGTAACAATAAACCAAATTTAGAAAAAAAAAACTATTTTAAAATAAATATATTTAAGAAAAATAATTATATGAGTTTGGTAAAAGTAATTAAAAAAATTTACACAAACGAAAAATTATTAAAAAAGCAAATCAAATTTAATGCAAAAAAAATAAAAGCTTTTGATTGGAGTTTAATTGGTCAGCAGTATCTTAGAGTAATATCTCAAAAATAAATATCAATTAAATTATTTTTTTAATTTTTTCAAGTACTTTTATCACAAACAGAGATTTGTTTTTATTAATTGTCATCGATTTACCTTTAATTAAATAGTCAATGAACATTTGTTCAATAATATCTTTTTTTTGATATAAACTAATATTATTAAATGTATAAATCTTTTTTTTTTAAATGAGTAGAAAATTACCCGTAATAGCATTCTTTGTTTATAATAGACCAGAACATACACAAGTAACTCTAAATAGATTGATGAAAAATATTTCATCAAAAAAATATAATATTTATATTTTTTCCGATGGACCAAAAAAATTAAAAGATGAAATCAATGTAAATAAGGTAAGAAATTTTATTAAGAAAATAAAATATTTTAATAAAATAAAAATTATAAAACAAAAAAAAAACCTAGGATTATCAAAATCATTGAAGAATGCTTTGAATTATTTATTTTCGTTTAATGATAAAGTAATTATTTTAGAAGACGATAATTTCACAAATAAATATTTTTTAAATTATATGAATGATGCATTAAATTATTTTGAGAATAAGGATTATGTGGGAAGTGTTAGTGGTTATAGTTTTACAGATCAGATGCCAAGCGATTATAAGAAAAATACTTATTTAGGTTATAGACATTCAAGTTGGGGATGGGGAACATGGAAACATGTTTGGAATACAATTAATTGGGATAAAAAGTGGATAAAAAGGCAATCTAAAAAAAAAAACTTTAATAATGCATTTAATATTGGGGGAAATGATATGTTTCACATTTTGCAAGAGCAAATAAAAGGTAATATTGATTCATGGTCAATAATATTTGATTTGAATTGTTTTATAAATAATAAATTTTGTGTTTGTCCCAAAAAATCATTAGTTCAGAATATCGGATTTGATGGCAGTGGTATTCATTGCAAAGAAGATACTAGCGTATTTGATAATTATAATAGTAAATTTAAAGTTTCTAAATTTGAAGATCTAAAAGTAAATAATAAAATAATTAAAAATATTAAAGATAGTTTTAAAGTAAGTATATTTTATAAGGTTAAAACAATTTTAAACCTGCATTAAATTATAATGAATATTTTTGTAAATATTTTTATTTTTTTTTTATTATTCTTTTTTCAGCTAGTAATTAACAGGTTTTTTTTCAATTTCGATTTGTATGGCACTTTATTTCAATTAATTATAATTTGCTTATTTTTCTTTAATTTTTTTATTATTTTTTTTTTAAGAACAAAATTATCAAAGAATAAAATCATTTTTTTATTTTTTTCTATTATTTTATCAATTTTTCTTTCCCAATCTTTATATATGGAATTAGAAAAAAAATTTCAATATTTGAAAGTGAATTATTTACCTCAAAAACTTGTTTATTATAAAAATAAATTATCTGATAATAAATTCGATGAAAAAAAATTATCTGGTGAAAATTTTAAAATAGAAAAAATAAATAATAATTTAAACAAATATTTTCAATTATTATTTTTTTTCGATAATTTCAAATCAGGTATATTGACTAATAAAAATGAACTATCTATTAAATACCTTGGTCATAGAAAAGATTCAAGAGCGCATTTTATTAAAAATGATAAACAAAAAAAATTAATATCTTTTACTAACGCCTACTCAGATAGAAATATAATTTATATGAATCAATATGATCAAGATTTTAATTTTATAAACCAAAAATGGAAAAAATCTTACAAATTTGATAACCATCAATGGTTAAATTATTATCAGAATTTATTGATTGTACCTGGAAGTAATTACACATTTCATCCCCTAGAAAATCTTACTTTAAACTTAAAATATTCAAACTTTAAAAATTGTAAAGGTAAAATAAGAATTGATACAATAGAATTGTTAGACTTTAATACTGGTAAGCATTTAAAATCAATTAATATTTTGGAGAAAATTTTTAAAATTGATGAGTTTGATAATTCAAAATTAATTATTGACTGTTTAGATCCTACTCATGTTACAAATATTGAGGTAATTGATAATGTTAAAAAAGCTTCATATTTTCCAAATGGAAAAGTTGGTGATTTATTAATTTCATTAAGAGAAATGAATACTCTAATTTTACTAGATAAAGATACCTTTGAAGTCAAATGGTACCTTTTTGATAAAACAAAAAAGCAATTCTCAACTTTAATGACTGATGATGGTTATATTTTGATATTAGATAATATGTCGAAATCTGCTTTAAATGGAACAACAAGAATCATTTCATTTGATGTTACAAATAATAAAATTCATTCATCTTACGAAGCCACTGATAATAAAATTTTAGATATAAAATATAGGGGCAAAATGCAAATGTATGAAGACTCATTAATGCTTAGTGATTCATTGAATGGAAAACTAAGACAATTAAAATGTACTAATATTTCTAAATTAGAAAATTGTAGTGATTTAATAACTATAATTGATTTTAATGAAAAATTTTATTTGGTAGAATTTTATAATTAAAATAAATACTTTATTTTTTTAAAAAAAATTTCCACTCCCTCGGCAGTAAAGTGTTTATCATCACTGTATACACTAGTGTTATTCACCTCTACTACACATTGTTTTTTTTTAAACGTATCGCAAAAAACTTCATGAGGATAAATTTTTATAAGATTTTTATGAGATATTTTATCCAAGTACTTAAAAATTATATCATTTCTTTTATAATATTCATTTATTGTTTGCCCTATTTGTAAAGATTTACCTTGGTGGACTAATTTTGATTTAGTAAGTGGTACATTGTATTTAGCTTCAGGAAAAGGGTAAAAAATAAAAACTTTTTTATCATTATTAAGAAGATAATTTATCAATTCAAGAGCAGAGTTCATTTTTAAATCTTGATCATCAGCTTCCTTAAGCGTTTTATCAGAATTAATTAAAATAGAAGTTTTAGCAATATTACCTTTCCATCTATGTGAAATAAATATATTTTTGATATCTTTATTCTTAATAATATTCTCTATAATTTGGTCATAATATTTTTCACAATTTTTAGTCCATTTTATTCTATCAAAAATTATGTCACTGCAATTATTAAGAACTGAAGCACTTATAAATTTTTCTTTAAATAGCCTATCAAAACTCGGTAACATCATTCTCATTATGCTATCACCCCACAACACGGTATCAATTTTATTTTTTGATGCAATTGATCCAACAATGCAGGAGTCATTAAAATTTTTGTTCATACATCGATCTTCAAAAAAATTTCTAGATAATTGACCATTATAAATTTTATTTACTTCAGGAGAAAATCTTTTTGGAAATCCATCCTTAAAATGAAAAATTAAACCTAAGAATACAGAAAACGAAACTGAGATTATTAGAAAAATTTTAAATAAATTTAATGTTATTACATTTCTATTTCTAAATGGTTTTTCAATAAAGTGATAAGAAAAAAAAGAGAATATAAAGGAAGCAATAATTAGAATTAAATATTCATTAGCAGCAACTATATTAATTGAATAATTTCTATAAACCGCAAAAAAAATAAAGTGCCATATATATAGAGAATAAGATATTTTGCCAAAGTAAACTAAAATTTTATTATTAAGTAAACTTTTAAAAATATGCTCATCATTATAAAGAAAATACGAAATAGCAAAACAGATAATAAGAATTGAAAATTCATTTATTATGTAGCTTGAATTGTTTTCAAAAAAAATAATAAATATAATTAAAGAAATTGATAAATAAGATAAAAAAATATTTAAAAGTTTAGAAAAGACAAATTTTGAATTGAGTTTTATGGTTGCAATTAAACATCCGATACCTACTTCCCAGAATCTAAAAAAAGTGAAATAGAAATTAATATTTACCACATCTATATCGAATAGAGTGTCATAATTTAGAAATAAATATAATTTCAGACTAAATGAAATTAATATAATAGCTATTAATATATTTATTAATTTAATTTTTTTTAAGAAAATAAATAATAATGGATAGGCTAAGTAAAATTGCTGCTCAACGGATAGCGACCAAGTATGAAGAAGTGGTTTTAGTTCTGATACAGTATTGAAATACCCAGATTCGTTTAAGAACAAAAAATTTGAAAAAAATAATGTCGTACTTATTAAGCTTTGACCAAAATCCCTTAATTCAAAAGGAAAAAGGAAAAAGTAAGACAAAATAGTGGCAACAAATATTCCCACGAATAAAACAGGTAAAAGTCTTCTGGCTCTTCTTTCATAAAAATTAATAAGGTTAAATTTTTTATCTTGAAGGATAATATTTGTGATTAAATAGCCACTTAAAACAAAAAAAATATCAACACCCATGTAACCATTATTGAGAAATTTTGAATGAAAGAGGATTACTAAAAAAATTGAAATAGCTCTTATACCATCTATATCTGGTCTATAATTTTTGATTTTCATTATGGTAAAAATTTATATTTCATTAATTAAAAAAAATATATAAATGTAAAAATGATTATAGGAATTACCGGATATTCAGGTGTTTTAGGCAGAGAACTTCATAAAGAACTATCACAATTTAAAAAATTTAATATAATAAAATTTGAAAATAACATACTTGACAAAAAAAAAGTTAAGCAATGGATACAAGCAAATAACTTTGAAGTTATAATTCATTTAGCAGCAGTAGTTCCAATCCAAAAGTTCAATAAATCAAATATAGCTTCCAGCAAAGTAAATTTTATTGGCACAAAAAATATTATAGACTCTATTAAGTATTCAAATAAAAAAGTTTTTATTTTTTTTTCATCAACATCACATGTATATAAAAAATCTCACATAAAGATAAATGAAACTTCTCAAGTAAAACCAATTAATAACTATGGTTTTTCAAAACTAAATGCTGAAAAATATATTATAAAAAATAGTAAAAAAAAAAATTATGATTTTTGCATTGGCAGAATTTTTAGCTTTACATCAATAAATCAAACTAAAGATTTTTTTATACCTGCCATGTTTAATAAAATTAGAAAAACACAAAAAATTTTTAAAGTTAATTTTTCTAATGAATATAGAGATTTTATACACTTAAAAGATATTGTATTAATAATCACAAGAATATTAATTTTAAAAAAAAAAGGTATTTATAATATTTGCTCGGGAAATAAGATATCAATATATGATATTATAAAAAAAATTTGCAAAAAATTAAAAAAACAACATATTTTTTTAAATAAGAAAAAAAAACCTATAGGGTTATTTGGTTCAAATTTAAAAATTAAAAAATTTTATAAAAAAAGTTTTAAAAATATTGACTATATAATTAATGATTATTCAAAATTAATTCGGTAATGGAAATTAGCAAAATAAATTTATATAGAATAATAGATATATTGATTTTACTGCTGCCCATATCTTTTTTATTAGGATCACCTTATATAAATTTTACATTAATTGTTGGCTCTATAATTTTTTTATATAATTCAATAAATTTAAAAGAATTTAGTTGGTTAAAATTATTATGGGTTAGAATGTTTTTAATTATTTGGGTATATTTGATTATAAACAGTTTCTTTTCATCAGATTTTTATAATGCTTTCAGGGGATCTTTTTCTTTTATTAGATTTTTATTATTTAGCCTGTTGATTAGTTATTATGGCTTTAAAACATTTTCTCATTTAAAGATAATTAGTTTTTGGAAATTTGTATTGCTAATTGTATTAATAGATATTTTGATACAATTCATTATTGGTTATAATATCCTAGGACTCCAAAATCACGGTGACAGGTACTCAGGTTTTTTTGGTAATGAACTAATTGCAGGTAGTTATATATTTAAATTTTCGTCTGTAATCATTGGGTTATCGCTTTATCAAATTTTTATTAATCCAGGAAGTAGATCGAAATATCTATCTGCGATTGTTTTTTGTTTATTAAGTTTTTTTATATGTTTGATTACAGGAGAACGGATGAGTTTTATTTTATTTTTTGGATTAATATCTGTAACTATTTTTTCACTATTATATTACCAAAGAAGAATTAAATTTTTATTTATTATTTTATTTTCTGCAATTTTAGTAATGTTAATTTTATTCAATTCAACGAGTTCAATAAAATCAAGATATTTTGATATGGCAAATATTATTAACAATTTTGACCAATCTAGTTATGGAAAATTATTTAATTCTGGATATAGGCTATGGCAAAAAAACCCAATTAAAGGAGTTGGAATAAAAAATTTTAGAGTTGAGTGTGATAAGCAATTAACAGATATTTTTCCTGATAACCCTTCTCAACTTTGCTCAACTCATCCACATAATCTATACCTAGAATTATTATCAGAAACTGGAATTATTGGAACTTTTTTGTTCATTGCTTTTTTTGTAATTTATTTCAAAAATATTTTAAGAAAAAAAATTTTTGAGTTTGATAAAGAAAATAATTGTATAATTTATGCAGGCATTGTTAGTTCTTTATTAATTATTTGGCCAATAGGAACCTCTGGCAGTTTTTTTACTACCTGGAATGGTTCATATTTTTGGATACAAATTGGCATTATCAATTATCTTTTTGGTTTAAACAAACCAGAGTAAATTAATTTGTTCTTTATTATATTAAATAAAATAAAAATTAATAAAAAATTTACTGCCCAATATAAAAAATTTTTTATTAATATTAACGAACCAAACAATAAAGTTTTTTGATTCAGATCATATCCAAAAGCATTTTTAAATTGATTAAAATTGATATATTCGTAATAATTAAATACAATAATTTCAAACCAAAGTGAAAATAAAATTATTATAAAAAATAATTCTGATTTTTTTTTATTAAAATTTTTTTTAAAAAAACTATTTAAATACGGAAAGGTAAAAATTATAAATATATATCTATAATCAAAAGATGAACTTAAGAAAAAACTTGGAACTAGTATCAACGTACCTATTAAAAAACTATTTTCATGCTCTTTTTTATTTATAAAGATATATTCTTGATTATTTGTTTTTAATAAAAATATAAAAATTATAATTAATAATAATAAATAGAAAATAAATACTACATACTTTACGTCAAATATAATATTAATTAGCTTAACTATAACTGATGAGCTATAAGTTAATAAGATATTCGAATGTATAATAGATTGGGTAATTAATAAATCTTTAAAAATATATATACCAATTAAAGATAAAATAAAAAAAATTAATATACTTAACTTTCTATTTTTAATGTTTAATAAATATAAAGGTGACAGTAAAATTGGATAAAATTTTAAAGTGATAGAGATTAATAATGTAAAAAAACTAAATATTTTGTAATTCCTATTTAATAAAATTAAAAATATAAAAATTAAAAAATAAATTACTATCTCATTATTTCCTCTTTGTATAAGCAACATAGATGTTGGTGATAAAATAAAAAAAAAATGATAAATTTTTTTTATATTTTTAAAAAATGTTAAAGAACTAATTATATAAAAAATAATGAATGGATATATTAATAGATAAAATTTATCTTGAAAAAATAAAGCTATTCTGAACCAAATTTCTGGATAAACAAATTTAAATTGTAATAACGCATTACAATTAGGATTGTTGATATTTAAGGTGCAATTTGAATAATCTAAAATGTATCTCCAATCTTGTAAAAAATCTCCTCCATAAGTAGGATATAATTTCCATATTTCGAATAAATAAAATGATGTGAAAATTATAAAAATACAGATTAAATAATAATAATTATCCTTAAAGTACTGCATAAATTACCTTTACAATGATTGATTTTATATGTAAATAATCATGCCTGGTGATTATTGCGATAGGGTCATACCCGATCCCATTCCGAACTCGGAAGTCAAGCCTATCTGCGCTGATGGTACTTTGTCTTAAGACATGGAAGAGTAAGACATTGCCAGGCATTCAAAAATCTCTTAATTCTTTAAATAAATTGTGAAAATTATATAAACTTTTTGCATGCAATTTAAAAAATTTTTTATACCTATATTTATTTTTGTCCTGTTTAATTTTTATGTAATTTTAAGTTTCGGTTATTACCATGATGATTGGGGTTTTTTTGTTTTTAACGATCAAACCTTTATTGATCATAGTGAGGATATTTGGCAAACAGAAGGTATTTTATTACACAGATACATAAATGTTCCTTTTTACATTTTAGGTAGCTTGATGCCAAATTCTGAGCTGCTATATACTTATACATTTTTAATTGGATGTATCATTTACTTTCAAATTTTTGATATAATTAAAAATATTTTAAAATCAAAAAATATTTCAGATTATCTAAGTTATTTTGGATTAAGCTTATTAATAGTATGTTGGTATTTTTTTCCATTTAATATAAGTGGTCAATTTTGGGCAACAAATATCCATGTAAAGATATCATTTTTCTTTTTTTTATTACATTTTCAATTTCTTCTAAAAAATAAAATTTATATTTCAATTTTATTACTTTTTATTTCTTTAAGTAGTTATGAGATGTTTTATTTAACTTATTTACCTCTAAGTTATTTGATTTATAAATTCAAATTAATTGATATAAACCTTTACAAAAAATACTTACTTTATACTTCATTAATTCAAATATATTTTTTAGTAGATAGAATTTTTTTATTACCAGATCAGGCAAGACCAAATGCTCAAACACCGGAGTTAATGGATTTATTTCTTAATAATATTGAAAATTTATTTAGATTTTTTTGGTCGATATATATGTCATATATTTCTATTTTAAGTATTACTTTTCAATTTTTATTATTTTTACCAATTATTTACTTTTTGTTGACTATAAAAAAAGTAAAAAATTTTTATCAAATTTTATTAATTTTCATTACTTCTTTTCTATTAAACTCCGCTATAGTTGCTGGTGGTGGTTACGGTTATACTGGTAATGGTATATTTTCTAAAACATTTTATTACGCATCTTTTTTTATATTTTTATTTTTTTTATTAATTTTTTTATTTCAAAAAAGTGATTTCAGAAAAATTATTTTTCTTATCTATATATCTTTAATTTCATTTTTTGGTTTTTATTTTGAGTCAAAATCTTGGATAAAGTCATGGAATTATCAAAAAGAAATATATAAAAGTGACAAGATATTAGATATTGAAAATGGAAATAAAAATTTAATAATTTTTTTTGGTCCATGCAAGTATAATGGTGTTGAAATTTTTTACGCTCCTTGGGATTTAACACGATCAATTAGAGAATTTAATAAAAAGGCAGTTAATGACTATGTTCCTTTAACTAATTGGAAAATTGATTTTTATAGAAATAATAAAGATGATAATATTTGGCTTGGCTTGCATAATAAACACTATGAATACCCTTTATTTAATTATGATAAAGTTTTTCTTTGGGATTACTTTCAAAATAAAATTTTAACTATTGGAGATGAAAGTAAAATAAATTTTAGTAGTCAAGATTTATATGAATTAAATTCATACAGAGATTGTGAATTAACTACAAAAAAGTATAAAAAAAATAAGATTGATGTAAAACAAGTTAAAGTTAATTTCTATAATCGTTTTAATTAATAATAGTTTTATTTCTTTTAAGAATTTTATGAGCAAAAATATTTTATTAACAGGAGGAGCGGGATATATAGGAAGTAGTGTTGCACACCTTTTAATTGATAAAGGTTATTCTGTTACTATTATTGATAATTTGATTACAGGATCACAAGAATTAATTCCCAAAAAAGCTTTATTTATAAATTGTGATATTTCAGATACCAAAACAGTATCAAATATCATAAGAAAAAATAATTTTGACCTAGTTATGCACTTTGCAGGTCTTATTAGAGTAGATGAGTCCGTCAAAAAACCAAAAAAATATAAAAAATATAATTTTGATAAAAGTGTAATTTTTTTAAATACTTGTCTAAGAAATAATTTAAATAAAGTTATTTTTTCATCAACTGCATCAGTATATGGAAATTCTAGAAAAAAAAAAGTCTCTGAAAAAGATAAATTAGATCCTTTAAATCCCTATGCATCTTCAAAATTAAAACTGGAAAAACATCTAATTAATTTATCGAAAAAAACAAATTTGAAATATATTATACTTAGATACTTTAATGTTGCGGGTGCTGAATATAAAATGCGAACTGGTCTGAAATCAAAATTTGCATCACATTTAATTAAAGTTGGATGTGAGGTAGTTCTTAAAAAAAGAAAAAAATTAACTATAAATGGAAATAACTATAATACTATAGATGGTACGCCTGTGAGAGATTATATTCACGTAAGTGATTTAGCAGATATTCATTTTTTATCAGCTAAAGATTTAATTAAAAATGAAAAATCAAATATTTTTAATTGTGGATATGGAAAAGGTTTTTCTGTAATTCAGGTGATTAACCATTTTAATAAAATTTTAAAATATAAGTTACCTACAAAAATTGGTCCAAGACGACCTTTTGACAGCTCCTATGTAGTTGCAGACTCCAATAAATTTAAAAAATATTTCAAATGGAAACCAAAATATAACAACCTAAATTATATTATTAAAACTGCAATAAAATGGGAAAAAAAATTAAATAAATTAAAAATATAATGAAAAATTATCTAATAATTACTGGTGGCGCAGGTTTTGTTGGAGCTAATTTAATAGAATTCTTAGTTGTAAATACAAATTTTAGAATTGTATCCATTGATAATTACTCCAGTGGCTCTAAAAAAAATCATATTAAATCACCAAGAGTTAAGTATATAAAAGGTGATACAAAAAATATTCAAAAATTATTAGTTAAGTCGAAAAAAAAAATACACACAATTTTTCATTTTGGTGAATTCTCTAGAATATATCAGAGCTTCAAAAAATTTGATGAATGTTTCAATTCAAACTCAATTGGTTCACAAGCAGTGTTTAAGTTCTGCTTGGATAATAAAATAAAACTTATATATTCTGCTACTTCTGCAACTTTAGGAAATAATGGAAATGATAGAAACTTATCACCATACGCTTTTACTAAGTTTAAAAATTTAGAATTATTAGAAAATCTAAGAAAATGGTTTAAATTTAAATTTGAAATAATATATTTTTATAATGTTTATGGACCTAAACATATTAATTCAGGAGATATGGCAACCGTTATTGGAATATTTGAAAATCAATATTATAAAAATAAACCTTTGACTGTTGTTAAACCTGGAAGTCAAACAAGACGATTTACGCATATAAATGATACAATTCAAGTATGTTTTGATGCTTGGAGAAATAATAAATGTGCTCATTATAGTATCTCGCATAAAGAGGAGTACTCAATTAAAGCTGTAGCTAAATTATTTAAATCTAAGATTGTCTATTTAAAACCCAGAGAAGGAGAGAGGTACGCCTCAGTGTTGACGGAGTTTTCGCTTAAAAATAAGGTTATTAAAAAATTTGGAAAAATAAGTTTGAAAGATTATATAAGTTCGTTTATTAAAGACTTAAAAAAACATGAAAATTAAAAGCTCACTCAAGTCAATTAAAAAAAGAGATTTAAACTCTAAACTTGTTAGAAGAAGAGGAAGAGTTTATGTAATAAATAAAACTAATCCAAAATTTAAAGCAAGACAAAAATAATTTTTATGGATAATGATAACCA
>MDTB01221751.1_pt1 | contig 17681 bp, 19 predicted proteins | sample 811161 | NCBI WGS metagenome assembly MDTB01 (sample SAMN05326650, study PRJNA326480) | marine metagenome | isolation source: seawater | place: Mediterranean Sea | collected 2009
AAGAAAAACGAAAAGGAGAAAAAGAAAAGGAGGACAACCTCAAGTTGGTATATGGTTAACAGTAAAAAAATGGAGTAAATTAAGAAATAGATTTAAATATTCAAAGAAAAAAAGAAGAAAACGTAGAAAATAAGTTAAAATATAAAGCTATTTATGATTATTAATAATATGCTATTATACATATTATTAATTATATCTATTATATTATTGCTAGTTTATTTTGTTTATAAAGTTAAATATCCATTTTGGTCTAGACAACCAGTTTTTCATCATCATAATTTATGGTATTGGTATAAACCTCCTGGTATTATTCAAAAAGAGAAGCCAGAAATGAATAAATATTATGTACCTTCTATTCGTTTTAAAGAAATCTCTAGTTTAAAAAATGAAGAGAAAATGCAATTTTATGAATTGATTAAAGATAATTTTATGCCTTTCAAAAAAGAATTATATGATCCATCCTTGAATGATATAATGGATTATTTTCAAGGACACAATGATAAATCATTTATATCTTTAAATTATAAAGATAATTTCAAATCAATAAAAAATAATTCGTTAATTTCTGTTATGACTACAAGGCCTTTATATGTTAAAATAAATGATTCGTCCTTTTCTCTTTATTATGTGGATTATTTATGTGTTCATAAAAAAGAAAGGAAGAGGGGTATTGCACCTATAACAATATATTCCCATTATCTTAATCAAAGGTATAAGCATGATAATATTATTTTTTTATTTAAAAGGGAAGGTGATACTACAGCGATAGTTCCATTAATGATATATAAATTATTTGCATTTGATACGTTGATATGGGATAAAACAGCAGAATTTGATGAACCTTATATTTATACTTTGGAATTGAATGAATTATCAAGTAAATTGTTTGTATCGTTATTGGCTGATGCACAAGAAAAATTTAAATGTGTTATTACACCTTTTTTAGGTAATATTATACATTTAACAAATAATAAACAATATATAATATATTTATTGATTTATAAAAAAGAAGCAGTAGGTTTTTATGTATTTGTTGATAATCATACTACCTATAATGGTAGAAAAAGTTTAGAATTATGTGCTTCATATTGTAAAATAAAAAAAGAGATATTTGTATTAGGATTTTTTAATTGTATAAATAAGATTAATAAAGTAATACCATTTGATATTATTTTAATAGAAGATACATCCGATAATAATTTTATATTGAATATTTTGATGAATAGATATAGAACAATATTTGAGTCAACAATGTCTTATTATTTTTACAATTATGCTAGTATACCTTATTTAAGTTATGAAGTGTTATGTATTGTTTAACGTGTATATTTACTAGCTCTTGCAAAAGAATCAACAGTAAAAATTATAAAAACTCCTAAAAATAGATATAAAACCAATTCTTCTGTTACGTTTTTAGTTTTTTCATCTTTTTGTTCTTCCATCATATGAATTACGTAATTTAATTTTTTCATTAATTGGTCTTTGTTAGAGTAACCAGCTTTAGTATTAGATGGATTATCATAATAAGGAATATAATTGTTATAATATGATTTATATTTATCTGTTTTTAAATCGGAAAAAGATTCGAAATTAATGGGTGGATCTTTATTATTTTTTACTTCTTCGTGAACATCTGGTGGTATATCAGGTTTACCTATACCAAATTCATCATCATCCTCAATCTTTTTTGCACTTTTAGCTATTTTTGGATGTGGAGGCATTTTGAATCGTTCTTTTGGCGGAGGTGTAAAATTTGCTAAACTATCGCTACCATCTTCATTATCCATAGAGTTTAGGAAACTTTCTACTTTTTTATTATTAAAAGGTTTATTAGATTTTCTGGTTTTATTTCTTCTTGGTTTATTTATTGAAATATTATCTTCGGTTGCATTAAAATCGGAATATCCTAATTGACTAGCCATTCTTATAAAAAATAGATATTATTTTTTATTTTTAATAAACTGAAAAAATAAAAAATTATAGACTGAAAAATATATATTATTTATGTATATAAGAATGAAACAATATGTTGATCTCTTTTTGTTAGCAGTATTAATTATTTTTTTATATGATATTCCAGAATTTTTAAATGATATAGTAAATAACACTTTAGGTAAATTAGTATTGCTTAGTGGTGTGGTTTGTATGTTATATTCGTTTGGAAATACATCTGGTATATTAGCAGCATTAATATTTATTTTATTAATTCATAAAACAAAGGAAGGTTTTGAAGTATCTTTTGGTATTACACGTGAAGGTTATGAAGGGGAGTCTAAAAGTGATGAAAAAAGCAGTGATAAAAAAGGCAATGAAGCTTTAAAAAAGAAGATAAAAAGGTTAGAAAAGAACCAAAAAAAAATACAAGCACAAATGGAAGATAAAGATGATGATAGTGATAAAGAGAAAAAAAAGAAGGAAAAAAAAGAAGAAGACGAAGATGAAGAGGAGAAAGAAGAATTTGTAGGTAATAGAGAAGGTTATAAAAATTTTAGTAATAGTTATCATTTAAAATTAAATGATTTAACTGAAGTAAATACTGTTAAAGGAATTAATTTTAGAAATAGAACAGATATGGACAGAGATTTAAAAATAAGTGCGGAAAAAAACAAGATTAAGGCGACGGCTGCTAGAATAGATGGAACAATGTAATATTTGTAAGTAAAAAAAATATTTACAAATATTAATAGAGATGGTGAAAAAGGATAAAAATAAAAAGAAAGGATCATATTCATTTTTAGGTAAACTAGGGGAAAGTTTAAGTGGTTTGAATAATAGCAAATTTTTTGCTGGTTTAGTTATGATATTATTAAACATAGGTTCTAAATATATAACAATAAAAATAAGTAAAAGTCAAGAAGCCTATTTACGTAATAATGTTGCTAGACAATTATTGATTTTTGCAATAGTGTGGATGGGAACAAAAGATATATTAATAGCGTTAGCTATTACAGCAGTATTTCATGTTTTAACAGCATATTTATTTAATGAGGATAGTAAATGGTGTATTATACCAAAACATTTAAGACAATTTGAAGATGTTTTAGATTTAAATGGTGATGGTAAAATAACTCAAGATGAAATAGATAAGGCTAAAGAAATTTTAAAAAAAGCAACTAAACGTGAAAAAAGGAAAGAAAATTTAAGAAATTTATATAAATAATTGGTTTATTTTTCTCTATTATTTATATTATATGAGTTCATTCGATCCATCAGAAAGAATAGGTAAAAATGAAGGTTATGCGCGAGTACAAGAAGCAGAAGATTTTAAATGTGCTGGTGACGGTCAAATAACATATGAAATAAATTGGAAATATACTACAAATTTATCAGGAAAAAGAAAATTTATATTTACTGGTAAACAATTAGAAGGTTATTCAAAAAAAATAAAAGCAACGGCGATTGGTCCAAATGATATAGTTATTTTTAGAAGAAGTGGACATCCAAATAATGGAAAAAGAGCAACAGTAAAAAGGATTATTATGCCAATGACTGATGAAGAAATTGCATTAGCTGGATTAGATAAAAGGAAAATACCAGATTTTAAAAAAGTATATGAATTGGAATTTAAAAATATAGGCTCAGGTCCTAATAATAAAGAAGTAAAAAAAGTAAGAACATCAAAAGAAGAAGAAATTAAAAAATATATAAATCATAGAACTTTATTATGTATAAATTTATCAAAAGATTATTTTAAAAATATATATTTACCAGAAAAAAGGAAAGAATTAAAAACATTAGGGAAGAAATTTGATAGAACAACACAAGAACAAATAATAAATGATTATAATAATTTTATTGCTCCTGGTAGTGAAGGAGCAAGTGAAGTATATTCAAGACAGAATGATATAATAGTAAAAAAATTAGAAAGAGAAATGAAAATGTTGTTTTTGAAAAACAAAAAATTTAAACCAGATTATATTTATGCTTGGGAATTAAAAGATAGAAAAGAAAATGTAAGAGGTAATCAATTAACAATGCCTGATGGAACATATTATATAATGAATGCAAAATTAAAAAAAAATGAAATAGAAAAACTTAGTCAAAAAAATTGTGGAGCAAAAATAGAAAAAATATGGGTTACAGTTCATATTACATTAAGAAAAGAAGCTATGAAAATAGCGGATGATATATTATTAAATGGTGCCTTGTTTTTAAATTGTGCGGAAAGAAAAGAAGAGATATGGAATGTATTTGGAAATTTTAAAAAATCAAGCGATAAAACGTTGGAAAAAATTTTTAATATTGAAAAAAATAAGAAGGGTAAAAGAAATTGCGCATTAACTCCAATTGATGTAAATAAATATAAAATGGAAAAAGAAATAATATATGAATTTGGTGATGAAGTAGAAATAAAATATGATGTTGAATTAACTAATGTAGAGAATCCTTGGGAAGGTTGGGTAAAAGCAAAAATTCAAAATAAGCGTGATAATAATAAATATGAGGTGGTATTAAAAGATTCAAACATTAGTATTGATAATGTTCCATCTAAATATATAAGAAATTTGAATAAAAATTTAAGAGGGGGAATAAAACGTAGAAAATCTAGACGAAAAAAAGTAAAAAGAAGACGAACTAGAAAAAAGGCACTACGGAATTAACAACATTGAAAATCGTCGTCGTCTGGTGGTAATTCAATTTCTTGTTCACATGATTTCCATAAACAAAAACAAATAAGTGTAGTAACTAACAAAGCTATAAAAAAATCAACAAATAATATCATTTAATAAATTCTTTCATTATCTTAATATCAATTACATATAAATATAGTGTAGTTGATATTATTCAATATAAACTTTTCTCTCCCCAAAACGACATTTTGTGTGATTTTTTGAAATTAGAAAAAGATTGATATAATTTTTAAGTATTATTTGTCCTTGATTTCTTTTAATGTATTACTTTTTGTTAATAAATCTTCAATATGTATTATTTTCTCTTCTAGTTCTTTTAACTTGGATATTTCAATATCATCAGGTGTGGGAACTTCATAATACCAATCATAAACATATTTTGAACCATTATAACTCATTTTACCAAAATGCCATACAAAATCCACAGCTTCATATAGTAAAAATCCTAATACCATATATATATTTAAATTAATATTTTAAAAATTTAAATATTTAAATGAACAACATTTTTATCAGATTTGTTTTTTCGTTTACTTTTCTTTGGTCTACTTAAATCGGTTTTATTTAATTCGTTTATTTCATGAACACTAGCGATACTTTCAGTTTTTTCTTCTTTTAGATTAATTTTTTTAGTTTTGAGTCCTGCTAATATATCTCTTAAGTCAGTAGGTCCTTTCATTTCAGCTCGTTTAATTTTATGAGATTTACGAGGTACTTGTTGATAAGATGATTCCATATTTTCAGCATCTACGAAATCTGGATTTCCTCTACTCATACCAACATCCGGTCTACCTCTACTATTATTATTCATTCTTGGAGGGTTTCTTCTATATTCTTCTGGTGGTCCTGGTGGAGAACCTCTTGGAGGGTCTTGTTGCATTACACCACCTACGAAGTTAGCAAAACCTGGATTTTCATCTCCCATAGTATTAACGGCAGCTTGGGTGAATTGTTGCATTAATTCTGGATTTTGTTTTAATATATCATCCATTCCGGGCATTGCTGATTTAAACATAGTATTGGTCATATGAACCATAACGGCGCTACCACCTAACATAAATAATAGTTTTAATTCGGGTGCAATTTTAGCTTTACTTTGATATTTTTCATGTAATTCACCAAATATTTCATCATATTCTTCTAAATTTTCATTAATTTGTTCACTCCATCCATCTAGTTTAACATCGAAAGGATCGAAACGATTATTTAAAAACTCTAATCCGGATACAAAAGCCATTAACATTTTTCCTTGAAATTTTTGACTAGCTCTTTTTTCTTTTTCAGCTTTAATCATTTCGTATTCACCTTTCATTTCATCTAAAGATGAATCCATAGTATATTTTTTACTTAAAGTGATACCTTTTTTTTCTAATGCTTCTAATTTTCTTAAATAATTAAATTTTTCTTTTAATAAATCTTGAGGTGATAATTTAGGTTGTGGAGGAGGGTTAGCTTCTGGATTAATAGGTATATCATTAAATTTGGCAAATCCATCTTTTGATTCAGTTTCTCTTTTAGATTCGGATGCATCAGGTAAAATAGGATTTGGGATGGTGGTATTAAAAATTCCATTAGGTTTACTAGGTTCTTCAACTTTTAAATTAATAGTAGGAGATTTAAAATCTTTACCACTAAATAAAAAATCTTTTCGAGCATCTTTTAATGAATCTTTTTTAGTTTCACCTAAATCAATACTATCTAATTCAGTTAAATCAGCTAATTTTATATCAGAAGTTGGACTACCAGATCTTTTTTGTTTATTTGGATTCATAAGCATTTCAGCACCTGGACCAAAATTGACTGATTTTTTATCTTCAAATCCAGATATTTTAATACTACCTCCATCATTTGCATCAATTACATTTAATTTTGGAGTTTCATCGATAGTTACGGAAATATTATTCATCTTATATTGTATCTTGAACTTTTAATTTTAAGTTTATCCGCAATAATATATTATTTTTATTTGGACATATGCCATTTTGCTTGTAAAAAACAATCAGCTAAATCATCTTTTTTTTTATGTTTATTAAAATACTCTAACCAACAATTAATATTATTATTTTTAATTAACATATTTCTAGTTATTTCTATACTTTTCTTTTTCCTTTCATTATAAGTTGTTTTTTGTTTTCCTAAAAATTCTTTTAATTTATTAGAGGCAGATATTTCCATAATTTTTGGTATTTTTTTTTCTATAAAATGCTGCATAATCATACCTTGTAATGTTTTCATTCTTAAAGCTAATGGTCCAATTTGATTTTCTATTAATACTAAATCTATAGTATTATAACCAATTTTATTAAATATTTTTTCGAATTCTATTTTCATAGAAGTTCCATAATGAACTAAACCAAAGTCAGCAGTTTTGGTTTTTTCGATATAATCAAAATAGTTGTTAGAAATGTCTAATGTTATTTTATTAAAACAGTCTTTTTTTTTCCATAAGACATTTAATGAAATGTCATAATCATAAGCTAATTGTTTTAATTCATTAACTTTTAATTTTTTAATTTTTTTTATTTTCAAATTGTTATTAGGTATTTTATATTTTTTATTTTTTGCGTGTATTTTACAATAACATTCATTAAATTTTTTGAACTTTGCTGGTTTGGAACAATTAATATTTTTTTTATTTTTTCCAATACAAATATATTTTTGTTCATTACATAAATTGATAATGTCCCATTTATCAATTTTATATGTATCTTTTTTATGATCTATTAAACAATAAGCTAAATTTTTCATACCAACATCAATAGATAATATTTTCATGTATTTTAATAAATATTAAATTTTAAATACTTATTAAATATAATTACATATGGTAGTAGTGTATGACTTATTTTTTATTTTTAAAAAAAAAGGTTTTCCACATCCGTAAATAAGATTTTGTTTTTTTAGGTTTTCGCAAACATTTTTTGAAGAATGTGGATCGATAGGTTTTAAGTTATGTTTATATACGGCGTGTCTAAATATTTGACAATTGATTTCTTTTTTCAAAACATAAATATAATCTTTGCAATGTGGGCATTGTATAACAATATAATTATCCATAATTATATTATTATTTTATTTATAATTGTCCAGATTTTTTAATAAGGAGTTGTTCTTGTGTTAAAATAGGTCCTTTCAACTGACTTTGTAAATCTTTTCTAGATAAATATAAATTTTTTAAATCGGATGTTTCATATCCATAAGGTTGTGTTTGGTCAGAACAATTTTTATATATATATTTATTGTTGTAATATGTATTAGGATTATGACAGCTTTTGGTGGAACATTGTTCTGCTGAATTGAAATTTTTTTTCATAATATTTAATCCGTTTTTCATCAGATATTGTCTATAATCATAATTTGTTTTGATACCGTTATTTGAACGTATACTATTATTAACTTGACAATTTGTTATATAATCAGTATAAATTCTAGAATCACTCATTAAAGCTGGTGATTGTGAATGAAGATTATTCATACCTTGGTAACATGTTGCCCAACTCATTATATTAATACAGTATAAAAAATTATGCGCTTAATAATTCAATTAAATCATTTTTTCTTAAATTTCTATATCCAGATAGTCCTTTTTCTTTGCATAAATTTTTTAAATCAGTTACTTTCATACTAGATAAATCATGATCTTCAGAATTTAAATTGATATTTTTTGTTACTTCTTCTTCAACTTCTTCTACTTGTTCTTGTGTAGTTATTTGTTTTTCTAAAGATATTTCTTTTAAATTAGTTGATACATCTTCTTCTTTTAATTGAACGGTATCATTTGAATTATTTACAACTAAAGGTTTTGTTACTTCTTCATCACTGGAATAATCTTCATCTGAATCAGAATCATCCTCACTTTCACTTTCACTACTATCATCTCCTTTATCCGATACAGTAACTAATTCATTATTAGGATTAAAATCTTGTTGTTGTTGTTGTTGTTCTTCGAATTGTTGTCCCATCATTTGCTGTTGGTAATATTCTGGTGGAGGATTTTCTTCCATAGTAAATTGTGGTTGTTTTTCAACTGTTTCATAACTTTGTATTAAATTAAACATAGTATCTACTTTTTTTTCTACTTCGCTAAGTCGATTCCTAAAGTAAAGAAATAATAATACAGAACTAAGTCCTGTGACGCCTAATGTTATCACTAACATTTTATTAAACATTATTACTTATAGATATTAAAAAGTCTTTATATTAACGAAACGATTATTAATTTATTTATATTTTGTTTAAAATATTTCTAGCTTCATTTAAAATGCTATCTGGATACTTTAAATCTTTTAATACAGATATTCCTCCTTTTGTTCTTGAAATACCTTTTTCAATTTTATATGAATAATATGCTTTATCATCTATAATATCTGTATTCATGTTGTAATTTTGTATTTTCTTATTTTTTCTAAATAATTCACATAATTTAATAAAATGTGTGGTTAATAAAAACCTAATTTTTTTATTTTTTCCAATATGATTTAAGTAAGAATATGCACTAGAAATAGCTTCATAAGGATTTGTTCCTGAAAATAATTCATCAAATACGCAAAAATGTCTACTATCTGGATTATCTTTAATAATATCTAAAAATGTTTTACATCTTCTAACTTCTGATTGAAATAAACTATCTCTTGAGCAATCATCTGGAATATTAATATAACAATGAATAAAATCATATGGATTTAAAATACCTTTTTTATAATATCCAAATCCAATTTGTTGAGAAAATAATAGATTAATAATAATTGATTTTAATAAAGTAGTTTTACCTGCTGCATTTGGCCCTGTTAATATAATACTTTTTCTAAGATCGGTATTATTTTTTACTGGATTATCTTTGATACAAGGATGATAAGTATTATAAAATTTGAATTTATTACGTTTTGTAAATTTAACACTATTTATTTGTTTTTTATTAATATTTTCTCTTAATCCTATTAAATTATCAATATAACCATTAAATCCAAATGAATACATCATGGTATTATTCCATTCTTCTTCATCATATATATTATAAAAATCTCTCATTATATTTCCAAAGCATTTTAGAGTATGTAAGCTGGAGCATTTTTCTGGAATATATTTAAAATATTCGTATAATCTAGTTAGTTTTATTTCATATTCACATAAATCATTTAAAAATGGTGCATAAGTATCATATTTATTTATTTTATTTGAAAATAGATGTATTTTATTAATAGTATATTCTAAATACTCTTTTATAGTGTTCATTTTTTCGATAATATAATAAGCATTTTTATAAAATTGTCTACAACTTAAGAAATTTTGATATAAATTATAAAAATATAATCCAACAGTCATTAATATATACATTTTTTGATTCATACTAGCACTTGAAAAATTTGTTAACAACTGAACTATATTATTATTTTTTAAAACTTTTTTAAGCATAGTAATATATGTTGTTATGGTTACAGGTGTTCCTAATAATTTTAAAAAAAGAAATGGTATAATTAACATCATTATAGGAGCTAATAATTGCATTAAAGGGCTAGATATGTTTAATATACTTAAAAACATTAAGAAAGAAGGTGATTTATTTAAAAAAATGATTTTATCCCATTCAATATATTGAAATTTTTCTTTGAAGAAGGCGTAATTTCTAATTTCATTCCAAGTATTATAAGTATTTTCAATTATATTTTTTTCAAATGGTATATCTTGAATATTTTGTAAAATATGCTGTGAATCTTTTAAAAAATGAATATCATTTGTATAATATTTTGACCATGAATCAATACATATGTGAGCTAAATCGGTTTTAGGTGAAAAAAGTATATTATAAATTGGTATATTATCTTTATTGACAGTATTTACTAATTCTAAATCTGTTAACATAGATTTTGTTGTTTTGATTTTTTTATTATATTCGATAGGTAATTTAAATAATTTTTGAATTATTTTTTTATTTTCCTTTGCAATTCTTTCTTGTTCTTCTTTATTTTCCATTTGTAAAAATAAAGAAAATAGATATATATTTATAACTTATTAAATTGTATTTAAATGTTCTGTAAAATTAGTAGGCATTTCTCTTATTTCTGTATTATAGTAATTTTTAAATCTAATTAATTTATTGGAATCATATTTAGTTTGAAAATTAATAGCAATACCTTTTCTACCCCATCTTCCAGAGCGACCTATTCTGTGTAAATAAGTATGTTCATTTCTTGGTATATCAAAATTGATAACAATACTTACTTGTTGAACATCTATACCTCTTGCGAATAAATCTGAAGTAATTAATACTCTACATCCTCCATTTTTGAATTCTTTATATATTTGTTTTCTTTCACTATCTTTCATTTTTCCGTGTATTTTTTTTACAGGGAAATCATCTTCTAACATAGCTTCTGCTAAATCATTTACTCTATTTACACTATTACAATATATAATAGCTTGTGATACGGCTAATGATGAAAATATATCTTTGATACATATAAATTTTTGTTCATCTCCTGTTAAATTTATATAATATTGTGCTATACCCTGTAATGTTAATTCATCATTTTTTACTAAAATTTTGGTAGGATGTTTCATAAATGTATTGGTTAATTCTAATAATTCTTTTGGTAATGTGGCACTAAATAGACCTATTTGTATTTCATTTGGCATATATTGGAATATTTTATACATTTGGTCTTTAAAACCGGAAGACAACATTTCATCGGCTTCATCTAATATAATTAATTTAATTTTTTCGGTATTTACAATTCTTCTACGAATCATATCATGAACTCTTCCAGGTGTACCAACAATAATTTGAGGTTTCTTTTCTCGAATATCTATTTTATTTTGTTCTACGGATGTTCCGCCTACTAATAATAAAGAAGACAATTTCATATATTGAGATAAATTGTCAACAACATTTAATGTTTGTTCAGCTAATTCGTGAGTTGGTGCTAATATTAATATTTGAGTTGCATCATTTTTTTCTTCAACAGCTTGTAAAGAACCAACAACAAAAGCTCCTGTTTTTCCAGTTCCTGATTGAGCTTGAGCGATAATATCTCTTCGTCTCCCTTTATAATAATTATTAATCATAGGAAATATAGCTTTTTTTTGCACACTACTTGGATTTTCAAATCCAAATGCATAAATACCTCTTAATAGGTTATTTTTTAAATTTAAATTTTCATCTTCCCAATTTTCTATTTGATAATAATTTATAGTTGATTCATTTTCTTTATGGTTATTTTGAGTAATATTGGCCATTAATTATTAATATAAATATATCTTTAACTATATTCGATTTAAATAATATATAAATTTTAAAATCGATTTAGAAATATTTTTATTAATTAATAATATTATGACGAGTGTATGTAAAAATAAATATCATTTAAATGATTTTCAAAACATAGCAGAAAAACATATTAATGAATTAAATGATGATATAATTTCAATTATAAATGAATTAGCTAGTAAAGTAGGTGCGCCAGGATATAATAAAACACCTATTTTTGATAAAAGGAAAAACAAAAATAAAAAATATGATAATTGGAGTAATATTCGTAATTTCAAAAATACAGTATTGGAAAAAAATACAGAAGGAATAGAGGCACAAATAGATGATATACGTATAAGATTAAATAAACTTACGAGTAATAATTATGATAATTTATCTGTAGAAATAATAGATTATATTAAAAAAGAGGTGGAGACGAATAATGACATATTAAATTATGTTGGTGAATCTATATTTGATATAGGTAGTATGAATTGTTTTTGGTCAAAAATATATGCGAAATTGTTTAATGATTTAATTATATCATTTCCACTTATGAAAGAAATATGTTTAACTAATTTTAAGAAATTTTTGAAATTATTTGACGATATACAATTTATAGATATAAATAATAATAATTATGATGAATTTTGTGAAAATAATAAAAAGAATGAAAAACGTCGTTCAATGAGTAGCTTCTTTATTAATTTAATGCATTTTGATATTATTTCTGTAGATTTGATGTATACATTAATTAATGATTTAATTGATAAAATAGATTATAATGATACATCTGATGATATTAATATTAATGAAGAAATTATAGAAAATTTATTTATACTAATAAAAAATGGTTATGAAACACTAAAAGAGGAGGATGAAGAGAAATGGGATACATTAATAGAACAAATAGAAAGTTATGCCAATAATAAACACGAACATATATCAAAGAAAGCTGTATTTAAATTTTTAGATTTATTAGATGAAATAGAATAAATTATATAAAAAGATAATTATATAATTAATTAATGAATAATATACGTTACTCATTAATAGAAGATAATATTAATAGAAAAGTTAGTTATGAAGATTTAAAAAATAATGTAGATGTCGAAGAACAAAAATATAAAGAAGAAAAAGCTAACTTTGATGAAATGGATATATACAATAATATTATTATGGAAGAACAGGATTATATGGATAATTATACAAGAAAAGAGCTAGATAGGATAGCTGATTATTACAATATATCAAAAAGAAAAAAGAAAAAATTGAAATTAATAGAAGATATAGTAGCTTTTGAAAATGATTTTTTAAATGAAGAAATAGTAAATCACAGAAAATTATTATGGTTTTATGTTGAACAAATTAAATGTGATAACTACTTAAGTAAATTTTTAATATTAGATTAAGATATATGGTTGTTTCTCAACTTGTTGAAACTGTTGAATACAGAGAAAATAAAAATATAGAAAAAAGCGATAATGATTTAGAAGTTTGTCTTTACAAAATTAAGTTATATAATATTTTTGTATTAATATCATTGGGTAAAATTAATAAAAAACATAAAAAATATAATATTGGTTATTGTCCAGTATATTTGGTAATTGATGAAAAAAAAATATATCAAATTGGTGTTTATGAGTTTTTTTTTAGTGAATTAAAAAAATATTTAGATGATGATAAAGATTTGGATATTACATTATTAGAAGGTCCGTTATTATATTCGTTTGTAGACGAAGTTTATGTTCAAAATTTAATGAAAGATGTAAAATTAATAAAAGATTTGGATGAAGAGGAGGAGGAAGAAAGACAAAAAAGACAAAAAGAGAAAGAAGAAGAAGATCAACGATTATTTGATCTACAATTAAAAAGATTAGATGAAGATGATGATATGGATAGAAAAATGGAAACTGAAAATGATGATAATAAAATAAAAAGGAATTTCAGAATTTCAAAAAACAATTTGTGGGTAAATAATTTTTTTAAGAATGACAAATATGGTATAAAAGATAATGAAGGTGGTGGTGATTGTTTATTTTGTACGGTTAGAGATTCATTTCAAAGTATAGGTATAATAGCATCTATTAAATTTTTAAGAGATAAATTAGCATCGAATATACCAGAAGAAATGTATAATACATATAAGGAAAATTATGAATTAAATATTAGTTCCATTCAAAAAGATAATGAAGAATTGGATAAAATTAAAGAACAAGGTCAAAATATATCACAAGTGTATATAAAATTAAAAAAAGAATTGAAATCGGATAAATATAAATCGGATAATATGTATCAAGAAAAGAAAAAGAAAATACAAGAATATAAAAATTATAAGAAAGAGTTAGAAAAATTACAACAAAAAAAACAACAATTAATGAAAGATATAGATAATACAAATGAATTGATGTCTAATTTTAGTTTTATGAAGAAAATAAATAATTTATCCGATTTTCGAGATTATGTGCGAACATCAAAATTTTGGGCAGATAGTTCATCCATTTCCATATTGGAAGAAACATTTAATTTTAAATTTATTATATTAGATAGTAGTAATTATAAATCAGGTGAATATCAGAATGTATTACAATGTGGTGATATGGTTCCAAAAAGTATAGAAAAATCAAAGGAATTTAAACCTTATTATTATATTATTATAGATCATTTACCAAATCATTATATGTTAATTAATTATGATAAAAAATCTGTTTTTAGATTTCATGAATTACCTTATAGTATTAGAGAATTAGTCAAAAATAAATGTATGAATTCTAAAGGAAAAACGTTATATGATTATATACCAAAATTTAAAAAATATAATGGAGAAACTGTTGAAGAGAAAGAGGAAAAATCAAAAAAAGATGAAAAGGAAGGAGAAGAAGAGGATGTAGAGACAACACCTACTCCATCAAAAGATGATGATAAATTATTTAATAAAGATATTAAATTCTGTTTTTATTCAAAATCCAAAGATGCAAAACCTGGTAAAGGTAATAGAGAAACAATACCAGAAAAAGAAATACATAGATTTAAAGAATTAGATAAAATAAAAGATTGGAGAAGAATATTATCTAATTTTGCGAAAACACCATTTGAATTAGGTCAAAATAAGGATGGAGAAAAATATAAATGGAATTCTGTTGAACATTATTATCAAGGTCATAAGTATAGAACTACAAAAGGTTTATTTGAATTATTTACATTGAATTCAAAAAGTGATTTATCAAAAGATTCAAAATTAGCAAAAAAAGCTGGTGGTAAAGGTTCAACTAGTAAAAAATATAGGAAAGAATTAGGTTTTAAGGATGCTATAATAGAAGATACATTTTTCAAAAATAAAAATGACGAAAAAATAATGGAAGATGCGCAACAAGCAAAATATGAACAAAACGCAGAAGCAAAAAAGGTATTATTGTTAACAAAGGATGCTTTATTAGAACATATAGTTTCCAGGAAAAAAGAAGGTATTATATTTTATGATACAATGAGAATAAGAAAAAAGTTAAGTAAAAAATAATAATTAATAATATATTATAAAAACAATATTTATAATATATATATGAAATATTACAAAAATTTATTTGAACCGTTTAATAATAATAAAAAAATGTTATATATCAAAAATTATAATACAAATAGCATTAATAAAATTATATATACTTTTTATGATAAGATAAATAAATTAAAAGACAGTAATTTAAAATCTTCATTTTCTAGTAAAACATTAAATAGTTATAAAGATATAAAGTGTAGTTTATTAGATTCTAATTTTATACCTATTCATATTAGAAAACGTATTGAAAAAATAAAATATACATATACCTATTTTTTTATAGTAAAAAGTAATAATGTAAAAATAACTGTAAATTTTTTATTAAATGAAAGAAATGATATAACATATTACGATGAATCTATTAAAAAAATTATTATATGGTTAAACTTTGCATATACTTATTCTAACATAAAAAATGCTTCTTTTTTATTAAATATTTATTTAAGTGAAGAACAAAAACTTTTACCTAATAATGCAGTTGCTGTTTTAGACCAAAAAAATTGCAATACAGCAGTAACATATGCTTGTGCAAAAAAAGGAGAATGTTTGATATATAGAAAGGAAGAATGGTTTAAAGTGTTAATTCATGAATGTATGCATGCGTTATGTTTAGATTTTTCAGGTTTTACATATAATACATTGAAAAAAAAAATGTCTAATTTATTTCCGATAGCGAGTAAATTTGAAATTAGTGAAACATATTCTGAATCTTGGGCAACCATTTTAAATAATGTGTTTATATCTAATGAAATTAAAAAAAATAATGAAGATAAAATACCATATTTTCATTCATTAATGAAATTGGATATATATTTTTCAATATTTCAAACTGTAAAAATTTTAGATTTTATGAATATATACGATTATGAATATCTATATAAAAAAAATAAGAAATATGTTGCATTTCAAAAGTTATACAAAGAAAAAACAAATGTATTTGCGTATTATATTTTAAAAATGATTTATTTATATAATTATGTTATGTTTATAAATTTTTGTAAAACGAATAATAATGATATAATAAATTTTAATAAAAATGGTTCAAGGGGGGATGATTCATTAATACTTATTAATTTTTTTGATTTATTAAAGAAATGTTATAAAAACAAGGATTTATTAAAAAGTTATAATATGATGAAAAAATTATATAATAAGGAGAAAAAAGGAAATAATATGTTTTTATTATATACATTACGTATGGTATCAGTAGATTATTAAAATCGAATTAATAATAATAATTATTTTATTTTTAATATAATGGGAATAAAACAATTAAACAAATTTCTTAAATTTAAAGCTAAAGAAATTTTAACACAGATACATTTTTCAGAATTATATGGTAAAAAGGTATGTGTGGATACAATGATATATATTTATAAATATAAAAAAGAAGGAGCATTATTAGAGAATTTTTATAAAATGTGTATACAATTTCGGAAATATAATATTCAACCAATATTTATATTTGATGGAAATATACCTGAAGAAAAAAAATATGAAATACAAAGAAGAAAGGAATTAAAAAATAAAGCTAAGGAAGAATTAGAAAAATTAAATGATATTAAAAATTTAACATTAGAACAGGTGAGAAAGAAGGATGAGTTAACTAAAATGATTATTAAACCTAATAATGAGGATATTAATGATGTTAAAAATTTAATAGAACTTTGTGGTTATAAATATATTGTATCTGATGGAGAAGCGGATACAATATGTTGTTATCTAGTAAAGAAAAAAACAGTATTTGCTTGTATTAGTGAAGATATGGATATGTTTTGTTATGGTTGTCCTAGAGTGTTGCGTTATTTTAATATTCGACATAATACAATGGTGTTATATAATTTATCAGATATATTAAAAAAAATAAATATGAATTTTATTAATTTTAAATGGTTATGTATTTTATCTGGAACCGATTATCATACATCTTATAATAAAAAAAAGAATATATTTTACTATTATAAATTATATTGTAAATATGTTACGTTTGATAATATTAAGATGAATTTTTACGATTGGTTAATTGAAACAAAACTATTAGATGATGTTGACGAAGATTATATTAAAATATTTAATATGTTTCAATTAAAAAATATTGATTTAAAATATATTGTTATGCGTACTGGTTATCTAAATATGCCTTTGATATATAATTTATTAGAAAAAGAACATTTTATTAATCCATTAAAAGTATATTAAGTATTTGAATCTTTTGAACATAAAAAATTAAATAATATTTTTTAATTTAATA
>MDTB01017527.1_pt1 | contig 17680 bp, 12 predicted proteins | sample 811161 | NCBI WGS metagenome assembly MDTB01 (sample SAMN05326650, study PRJNA326480) | marine metagenome | isolation source: seawater | place: Mediterranean Sea | collected 2009
CACTCTCCCCTCCAATCTTACTTCATCGATGCTTTGTTGGAGAAAATTTCAAAAGAGTGTAGAGCTTTGGATATGCTCTGGGATCGAGTTGTAGCTTCGACATTAGACGAATTACTTACAAAAATAATTCGTTTTTCAAAACAAGACTTTGTTCTGTCAATGCCGGATCACTCCCAAAAATTAAGAGATCTTCGTTCCGAAATTCATGAAAATTTTCACTTGCCATGGACCATAAAAAAAATGGCTGATAAACTAGGACTAAGTTGTAGCCGTTTTGCTTCCCTTTATAAACAGGAATTTAAAACAAGTCCAACTGAAGACCTTATCAAAACTAGAATTATTCAAGCGAAGAAAATGCTTTCAGCTACAAAAGTAAGCGTTAAGCAAGTTTCAGTTGCTTGTGGTTTTGAAAGTGTTCACTACTTTCACAGGGCATTCAAAAAGAGAATTGATATAACACCCAAACACTACCAAAATTTTAAACTCTCCATGAAAGGCTCAATTCCAATCGAGGAAAAATCCTTCACATTAGATGGATTATCAATCGACTCCGATTTTTCGGGAACTATGGAAATTGTTGATGGGGAGATTATATTTCATGGTAACGATTCAGCATGGTCTGAATTTCTAGGATATTCATCCGATGTACTTAAAGGTAAACCTTTTCTAAATTTTATATGTCCGCAAGATTTAGATATCGCTAGAGAAGCTGTCAGTAATATTATCGACAATCAGAATGTCAAAGATGTGACTGTTCGACTCGTTAGGAAAGATGAATCTTTGGCTAAAATTGAATTTTCCGCTATAACCAAAGGAAATACTTGGTTTTGGTTTGCGAAGAAGATTTTAGTTGAAGATTAAAATTCGTTTCCGCTAAACCACAGTTCCATTTTCTGCTTTTTTGATTTTAGTTTAAAATATTAACCTCGTTAATAATTTATTACTTAACTTTTTTATCACCATATTCATTGATAAAATACTAAATGTTTATGGATTCCAGCTAAAGTTACCAGCACCTATTCCGTCAACTTTTTTTTCCTTACCTTCATCAATAGCAAATCTTAGATTTTCTAAGTCTGAGCAATGGCAACGAAATGATTTTGTGATTGTAATTTCGCTCTCCCAACCAGCATCAAGATCTTTGAAATCCCTTGGTGTTCCATTACCTTGATCGTCTACAATCAGTAATGAAATAGGGCCGATGGCCGCAAGTTTAAGTACAAAAGTATTAGGAATATTACTTTTATTTACACTTGATTTACTTGATTCTGAATTAGCATTTGTTTCCTTAACGCTACTTCCACTTACAGGTTGAACAGGGGATATTTTCTCTTCCCCATCCTCACCTAGAAAAGCTATTAATAAAGATATAACTATTATAACCACAAATAATGTACTTAAAGTCAAAATTATTGGTTTTCTTAATGTACCTGAACTTCCTCTACCTCCAGGTTTAGAGTTACTTGCAGAACTTGAAAATTCCGAACTTTCAGAGTCATTACTAGAAATTGAACCAAGAGATTTTTTGAATGATTTGCTATTAGAATTTCCAAGTTCTAGATCAAGGTCAGCAAGGACAGCTTCTTGGTCTAAATCTAGAAAGCGGGCATACAAGCGAACAAAACCCCTAAGATAAACTTCAGGGAGATTTATATCAAAACTACTTGATTCAAATGCAGTTAAATAATCACCTCGGATCTTGGTGCTTTCTGATGCCTCTCGTAAAGATATTCCCTTTCGATTTCGTGCTTCTTCTAGTTTTTGCCCTATAGCCATAAATTTAAGTTAAGTTTTTATCTCTTATAAAGAATTGGCAAGCTGAGATTTCATAAATCCATTAAAATTTCGCGTCCTTGCCCTGCAACATCGGGTCCAACCAACCCTCTATCTTCCAAATCATCCATAATTCGTGCTGCCCGATTATAGCCGATACTAAGTTTCCTTTGTAAGTTAGAAGTTGAGGCACGTTTTGTTGATCGAATTATCTCAATAGCTTTTCTAGTCATTGGATCGTCATCAGAGTCATCACCGCCTCCAAGAACATCATCTTCTCCAGCCGATTCAATTTGCTCCCGTACTTCTTCTATAATTTGTGGAGGTCCATTAATTTTCAAGTAATCAACAATTCCATTAATTTCATCATCACTTACAAAAGCACCTTGAGCTCTGGCAAAAGTCGAACTCCCCGGAGGTATAAAAAGCATATCACCCTTGCCAATTAAAGCTTCTGCACCCTTACCATCAAGAATGGTTTGACTATCCCTGTAGGATGCAACCCTAAATGATATTCTACTTGGTAAGTTTGCTTTAATAACTCCAGTAATAACATTAACAGATGGTCTTTGGGTAGCGATAATAAGATGAATACCTGCCGCACGGGCAAGCTGGGCCAACCTAGCTATTCCGGTTTCCACATCTGCTTGGGCAACCATCATTAAATCCGCTAATTCATCGATTATACAAACAATGTAAGGTAATTTATTTTCAGGGATTTCCAAAGCATCATCATCCCTGGGCACCTCTATCGTGTTCAATGCTGCCCTTTCTTCGGGAGTCATTTCAGCATCTAATAATTGAGCTTTTTCTTTCTCTGCTTTGTCTTTTAATATTTTAGCGTTAAATCCTGCAATGTTTCGTACTCCTATTTTCGAAAATATTTGATAACGTCTCTCCATTTCGATGAGGAGCCATTTCAAGGCGCCAGGAACTTTTTTTGGATCTGTAACCACGGGAATCAGCATATGTGGTAAATCGTTGTATACCTTCATTTCAACAATTTTAGGATCAACCATTATAAATCGAACATCTTCAGGACTGGAATGGTAACAAAGAGATGCAATTATTGCATTTATACAAACAGTTTTTCCAGAACCTGTTGAACCAGCAACCAAGAGGTGAGGCATTTTTGTTAAATCTGCAACCAAAGGCCTTCCACTTGCTTCCTTACCCAAGACAATAGGAATTTCTGCACCTGCTTCGTGCCAAGCCTTAGACTGAAGGATTTCCTTCATGCAAACCGGCATAGGAGTTGCATTTGGAACTTCAATACCAACACAACCTTTACCGGGAACAGGTGCCAGTATTCGAACGCTATCTGCCTTTAGTGCCATTGCTAAATTTCTATCCAGGTTGGCAATTTTTTCTACTCGCACTCCTGCGGCGGGGTGCAAGTCATATCTTGTAATAACCGGACCGGTATGAACCTCTCCCATTTCTACTTCTATTTTAAATTCCTTTAAAGTATCCTGTAATCTTTTTGCCTTTAGAATATGATCCTCATCTCCGATAGATTCTTCCTCTGGAGGTTCCATTAAAAGTTCCATCGGAGGAAAATGGTAGTCTCCTTTTCTTTCTGGAAATAAATCAGATGCTTTTTCTGTCTTTGCTGCACGCACAACCTTAAACCCTTCCATGCCACCCGAAGATTCAAAATCAGGGTCTTTAATTGCAGGATCGGCAATTAATACCTTAGCCTCATTGTTTTCGCTTTTCTCCTCACTGTCCTTCTCATCCTTTTTAACATCAGCTTTAGCCACATTTTGAACAGGGGTAATGGGCATATCGTTTGAAGTAGTAGAATTTGTATTGGAAGTTTTACATGGTTTGTCTCCGACATTCTTAGAAACATCACCAAACAACAGATCTTCGTCGTTTTCCTTTCTTTGCCATGGGAAATTCCACTTCTTAACAGGTGTTGAAGAATTTGTATTTGTAATAACTTTCTCTTCAACAGTATCATCAACCTCAACCACCTTTTGATTTTCAAAAGGAAGGCTTATTTTAGGCAATTTTTTTAAAAGTCCTAAGCGTGAAAAAATTTGCTTTACTGGAGCAAAAGAAAAATGAAATGACAGGCAGAATAAAAGTGAAATCGAAGAAAAAATTACGGAACCTAAACTCCCTAACCATAACTTCAAAAATCCACCGAATTGACTATCGTCTGGAGAGTGAATCGGTAACCCAGAATAAAAAATTGCCCCAATAGAGCCACCTGCACCATGTTCATATTCTGTTGAGTCGAAAAGGCTATTTCCTCCATCTGCAAGAACTTGAATATCTCGAATATTTGCCAAAATACAGATGCAAATCATAGAAAATAACAAAGTGAAAAATTTAATAAATTTTTCTTTGTTATGCGTTTTGTGATACGACAAATAGCTGAGTACTCCAAATACCCAAGGCAGTAACCAAGCAGAAACCCCAAATACACTCAAAATATATCTTGCTAAATATATACCAAATTGCCCCAATAATGGCGATGTTTCTCCTCTTGGGGATGAATGATAACTAGCCGGGTTATAGTCGCACAAAGATGTAAATATTAGAATCGCGAAAATACCATAGACAAAACTTTGTAAAACTTGTTTTTCTGGCGATGCTTTTTGTATGGTCAAACTTTTTTCAGTCATTGCCTTCGTCATTCAATTCCTTAATATTATCATTTTAATATTCTTAATTTCACACCACATAAATATTTATAAAATAGAACTTTATGGTTATTTTCAAGTTTGAACCTTTATATAAAATCAGGCCTTGGGGGGGTAATTTTATAAAAAGACAATTTAATAGGAAAATTAAACCTGAATCTTCACATATAGGAGAATCATGGGAAATTGTAGACAGACCAGAGGATCAATCCATCGTAAATGAAGGCAAACATAAAGGTTTAACACTTAGGCAAATTATTTTAAACAATTGCCATGATATTATGGGTCCTAATTGGAAACAAAATGCAAGATTTCCAATCCTCGTAAAATGGCTAGACTGCAAAGAAAGACTCAGTCTTCAAGTTCATCCTCCAAAAAAAATAGCCAAAAAACTTGGCGGACAACCTAAAACTGAAAACTGGTATGTTGCAAATACGACCGAAAATTCAGGTTTGTTTATTGGTTTTAAAAAAATTACGGACCAAAAAGTATTTCAAAAGGCACTCAAAGATGGTAAAGCCGAATCTCTTTGCTATCGAACTACTTCAAATAAGGGGGACTCGATTTTAGTTGAAAGTGGAAGAATCCATGCAATTGATAAAGGAAATTTAATTCTGGAAATACAACAAAATTCTGATACCACCTACAGGGTTTACGATTGGGGCCGAGTTGACCTAGATAATAAACCAAGAAGACTGCATATCAATGAGTCGCTCAAAAGTATCAATTTTAAAGATATTAAACCTCAGTTGATAAAAAATAATAAAAATTTAAAACAATTGGAGATAGCCAATTGTGAGAATTTTAGGATTACAAAATACCTTTTTCGTAAGGGTACTGAATTCTTAATCAAAAAAGAAAATATTGAATGTATTCTTTTACATCTGGTTGAAGGAAAAATGAAAATTGATGCAATAACGGTTAACAAGGGAGAGCAACTTATGTCTCCTTATTTTTCTGCATGTGAACTAACAATTTTAGAGGATTCAATTCTTTTAATAACTGACCATTTTGTAAATCAACAAAATTTAGACTGTGCTCTTTCCAATTGACCCCAAGAGTTAATAAAGTTTTTTTGAGCAGTTATTTTAACAATTTTTAATTATGGAAGATAGTACGGACAAAAAAGAAAATAAGGAAAACCTAGAGGATGATTTAGAAGATGAACTTGAATCTTCTAAAGCAAATCAAAATGACAACACTCACGATGAAGAGGCAAATGATAGGTTGGAAACAAAACTACAAGAGGCATACGGCAAACAAGATGATCTTCAAAATAAATATTTAAGAGTACATGCCGATTTAGAAAATATTAAAAAAAGATCAATAAAAGAAAGAGAGGAGGCAGTTCAAAGAACAAGATCTCAAATAATTGGTGATCTGCTTCCTATTATTGATTCTTTTAAAATGGGCTTGTCAGAAGCATCCAAACATGAAAATGCCAAAACTTATGTCGAAGGATTCTCAATGGCAATGGACTTAATGGAAAGCACACTCAATGAGTATGGACTTTATGCCGTTGAATCTACAAACAAACCGTTTGACCCAAAAGTACACGACGCAATTAGTTATGAAACTAACGATACCGTTGAAGAAGGTATAGTTATTAGTACTATTCGCGAAGGGTACAAACTCGGTGATAAATTGTTACGACCCGCAAGTGTTATATTATCAAAGGGCAAAATAGAAAAAAACTAAACAATGTCCGAAAAAGATTATTACGAATTACTTGGCGTAGATAGAAACGCAAATGATTCTGAAATTAAAAAAGCATACAGAAAACTCGCGGTTAAATTCCATCCCGATAAAAATCCGGGCGATAATTCTGCTGAAGAAAAATTTAAGGAAATTTCATCTGCATTTGAAATATTAAAAGATCCCGACAAGAGGAGGAAATATGATCAATTTGGCCATGATGCATTCCGCGGAGGTCATGGTGCTAGTCAAGGGGTTGACCCCTTTGATCTTTTCAGAGACGCATTTGGTGGCGGAGGCAATAGTGGAGGATTTGGTAGCATTTTTGAAGACTTTTTCGGAGGAGGCTCTTCGCAAAACGCAAATGAAGGCACAAGGGGTTCAGACTTAAGGGTAAGCGTCGATATATCTCTAGAGCAAGCTGCTAAAGGTGTTGAGAAAGAAATTAAATACCAACACCATGCACCTTGCAAGACATGCTCAGGAACGGGTGCAAAAACAGGGTCAGGTAAATCCATGTGCTCAACCTGTGGTGGCATTGGCCAGGTTGCATCAAACCAAGGTTTCATAAGCATTCGAAGAACATGTCCTACATGTAAAGGAAGTGGAGTAACAATAGAAAACCCATGTCAAAGCTGTAGAGGCGAAGGGAGAGTAAAATCTCCCGCAAATGTAAAAGTTAACATCCCTCCAGGAGTGAGTGATGGAAATCGTCTGTGCTCCAGAGGCCGAGGTGATGCCGGATCGATGGGAGGTTCAGCGGGTGACCTCTATGTTGATGTTAAAATTAAGAAACACGATAAATTTGACCGTGATGAAGATGACCTTTTCCATGACATATTAATTCCATTCACACTTGCAACATTAGGCGGTATGGTACAAGTACCAACCCTTGATGGAAAAGTTTCATTAAAAATTCCTAGTGGTACGCAAGCCAATAAGACATTCAGAATTAAAGATAAGGGAATGCCCAATTTACGCTCTCCCTCCCGAAAGGGTGACCTTTATGCACGAATCATTATTCATATTCCCCAAAAACTTACCAAGCTTCAAAGAGAAAAACTTGTTGACTTTGCCAAGGCTTCCGGTGAGGAAGACTTGCAAGCAGATGAAGGATTCTTAGACAAAGCAAAGAGGTTATTTGATTAAGTTATATTGGACAAAAACAAAGAGATTAACGATTGTATTTCTTCATTGGAAGATGCGATCAAAATTAGGCAAAGAGCCCGATTAGAAAATAAGAAATTTGTAATTACAAATGGATGTTTTGATTTATTACATAGCGGTCATGTTTATTCTCTGAAACAAGCAAGTGCTCTAGGGGATTACCTTTGGGTTTTGATAAATTCTGACTCAAGCGTTAAAATGTTAAAAGGAAAAAAAAGACCCATTATTCCGGAAATGGATAGAGCATATGTTTTGAGTAATTTGTCCTCTGTAACTGGGGTGACATTATTTAACACAGAAAAGCTAGATAAAGAAATAATTTCACTCGAACCAGATATTTATGTAAAAGCAGGAGATTATGATCATGATTCAATTGATAGATTTGAATACAATGCACTTCTTAAAGTAAAATCCCAAATTAAATTCGTATCGTTCTTGCCTGAAAGGAATACTTCCTCTCTAATAAATAATATAATTGTTAAACATACATAATTGTTTTATGAGAATTGTAATTTTAGGTACAGGGAATGGCTCTAATGCTGAAGTAATCCTCAAATCTTCGGTAGAAGGTCAATTAGGAGATACTGAAGTTGTCGGCGTTTTCTCCGATGTGGAAGATTCAAATATTCTTACTCATTCTAAAAATTATAATATACCAGCGATATTTTTAGATCCTGGAAATGGAAATTCCACAATCTCGCATGAACAGGAAAATCATTGGATTCGTGAAATCAAAGCATCAAATCCGGATTTAATAGTATTGGCTGGATTTATGAGAATTATATCGAAGAGATTTTTAAAAGCATTTGATTTTAAGGTAATAAACCTACACCCTAGTCTTCTTCCAAGTTTTCCGGGATTAAATTCAATTGAAAAGGCCTTTAATAAAAAGGTAAAAATTACAGGTTGTACTGTTCACTGGGTAAATGAAGAGGTTGATGGAGGTGAAATTATTGCACAAGCACCAGTGAGAATAATGGATGGTGATAACCTTAAACTAGTTGAACAAAAAGTACATGCAGCTGAACATATGCTTTTGCCCTGGGTAATTAGAGATTTAGCAAATGGTACCATTACATTTCTTAAATGATAAAAGTATATGGAACGCTCCAAAATAAATTATTAGAATTTGTTGAGGAATGCATCTATGAAATTGCTCCACACAACTGGGTATTAAATTACAATTACTTTAATAAAGTTACACAACTCGAAGGTTATTTTAGTTCCAAAACTGATGCGGATGAAGAAATAAGGAAATTATCCGAAATAACCAAATTTAATTTCTTTAGTGCACTCTCCGTAACGGAAGTTTCCGATGAAGATTGGAAAAATTCTTACAAAAAACATTTCAAGCCATGGAGAATTGATAAATTCCATTGGATTCCCATTTGGTATAAAGAAACCTTTTCTGTTCCAGATAATGAACTCAAAATATTTTTGGACCCAGGAATGGCATTTGGCACAGGAAATCATGAGACTACTAAATTATGCTTAGAGTGCATAGTCTCAATTAACAAAAAATTAAATACAAAAGAAAAACAAGATTTCATCGATGTTGGTAGTGGATCAGGCATTCTAGCATTAACTGCTAGTGTACTCGGATTCGAAAAGGTGTGCGCAGTAGATAACGATGAAATTGCAATTAAGGTTTCAAAAGAAAACGCAAATTTAAATTCCTTAAAGAACATTAATTATATTTCATCTGCGATACAAAATTTACAAACATACAAAAAATACGATTTTGTTGTAGCCAACATTCAAGCAGATATCCTACTGAAAAACGCCAAAAGATTGATCAACCTTTTACAACCAAAGGGGTATTTACTATTATCTGGTATCCTTGACTCGGAAATTGATTTTGTACACTCTCATTTCGAAAATGTATTCAACTCGGTGAACAAAAAAGTTACTTCAAAAAAGAAAGGAATGAACGAATGGTATTTATCTCAATTTAAGCTATTAAGTAATTGAGTGTAGACTGAGAACAAAGGATTATTTTTAAAATCAACCACCAAGATACGTTAATGCTCTAGGTATTGGTAAAGTATAAAAGGCAAATCTATCAATACCTAAGGAAGATATTTTATCTTCCAAAGTTTTCCTAAGTTCGTTAACACTATTCGGTCCCACTGAAGTATAAACGAGAGCCCATTCCTCGTTTTGTTGTTGATCACTGCCAGCGTCAATCATGACTCCAAAATTTGTACTTACTCCGGGAGCACCTGAATCCAAAATAGCATCATAAACCTCAGAATAATTATCACGAGGGACGATGCAGTAAATTCCGACTAAATTCTCAAGGTAAGTGGTTTTCAATGATTTTCCCTTAGATGAATCAATCGAAGTTCTCCAATCTTTTCCTCCTTTTAAGTCATCAAGGGCGGCGATGATCTGCTCCATATTAGCACCATGTGCAGAAGAGGAAACGGTACTGGAAACATTAATTAAACCTGAACTAACTGGGATAGAGTACATGAAACCACGACCGGGCTCAGTTATTTTCCCGGCACGGGCCATATCAGCAAATATTGCATCAGAATCTGACTTATCTACGATACACCATACAAATTCTTTCTCAGGCCCTTTAGTAATTCTTAATAAAGGAATTTTATCTCTAACTCCGCCACCTTCTCCAAAAGTAACAGTGGGGCCAGGTGCTCCATTTTGCAAAGCTGCTTTGGCAATATCATCGGCTACACCTATTTCGCAAATACAGCAGATAGCTTCAAGGTTATCAGATGACTTATTCTCACCTGTTACATTTGAGTCTTGAATATTAGCGGGAAATTTCTCCGAAAAATGGGCATCATTACAAGAAATAGTAAACACGGCTCCACTGCCGACTTTATCAAGTTTTCCTGCCTCTATAGCTTTATCGGTAATATCTTCTATTTTCGAATCTGGCACAAGAGCTTGTAATAATTGTTGTTCAGGTGCGGGCGGCGGAAACATTTTCTGTAAAAAACCGCCTTCATTAAGTACAGATCCCCTAGCACTAATCTGAACAATTCCCTTAGCACCTTCTTTTGATATTGCGGTTGAAACTTGTTCTACGGTTTCTTTTGGTAAAATAAGTGTCAATAAGGACACATTTTTGCTAGTTATAAGTTCGCTCATTTTATACAGCCTCCATTGCTTTATCAATATTTTCGGATGGTGCCGGTTTCTTCTTTTTAACCAGGAGACCGACCGTAAGTACAGTTATGATAGGTCCAACAGATGCGAGAGAAAGAACACCAAAACCATCTATTGCACCAGTTTTGGCCCCAATCCCCAATCCCATCGCAAGAACAAGAGGCACCGTTATCGGCCCTGTTGTAACACCTGCACTGTCCCAACCGAAATTAACAAAATCCTCACTGGAGAAAAAGGTAAGCACGAGAAGAAAAGCATAGGGTGGAATTAATAAGTACCAAAGCTCTAGATTAAAAGCAATTTTAGCCACGCCTGTAGCAATTCCCAGTGCAACACCAGTAGCGACAGCTTGCATGAGTAAATTTTTCTTAAATGCTCCTACGGTGATCTTTTCAACAGTAGAACCAAGAGCATTTAGAGCAGGTTCAGCAAGTGTAGCTCCATATCCTAAAATAAATCCAAATAGAATAGCTAAACACTTGCCAGCTGTTGAGGATTTGAATAGGGGATCAACAAACCCTTCACTTTGCCAAGGCTGAATTGATGTAAAACTAGATACTACATTTCCACCTAATTGTTCACCTAATGGAGTTAGACCCAAAGCAATTCCAAGATTAAAAAGGCACATTCCAATAACTGCACAAGATATACCGATGAAAAGTTCATCAAGATACTTAGGTCTCTGTCTTAAACCACCCATGAGAACAAGAAGCAAAATTGAACATAATGGTACGATTGCCCAAACAGCACCCTCTAATGCTCCTCTATCTTGATCAGGACCATCTAACTCCCCATTGGTTTTGCTGTAATCGATTTTACCATCAGAGTTAATGCTGTAGAAATCCTCTCCTTTGTCTAAAACTCCATTACCGTTTTTGTCTTCTTCGGGTTTGAATGTGTTAGGGAAAAAATCAAATTTGTTAGTAAATGCTTCTTTAATATCTGCTTCTTCATTCCAAACCGTATCAGGTGCCTTAAACCCTTCTCTAACAAGATATGTTTTTGCTCCTTTTACCTCAACATTCTCGCGCGAATCAATTGAATTTTTATCAATTGAATTAGGTACTATGATTCCCTCACTGATTCTGGTTTTAAGTGCATATCCTTCAGGAAGTTTCTGGTTTTCTTTCAAAAAATCGCCCACATCTTTTCTCTCACTTGATGATAATGACCACGCTAACTCAGTCTCACCAATCCCAGCAGATGCAGCTAATCTTTCAGCCGCAACAATATCTCCATAATTCTGTAGGTCTTTTGGATAATTCTTACCATAAACACCAGCTTTTACATGCCATTCTTCGGTGGAATGCTTCGCCATGTAGTAATTGTCTGTTTCGAAAAGGTAATTTGCGTAAGACATTACTGCGAGTATCGGAAAAAGAGATGCCAAGGTTACGACTCCAAAACCAGTATTACTTGAGCCACCAGTTGAAACGATACGGCAAACACCAATCCCCAAAGCCAAAACTAATGGAACAGTAACTGGCCCTGTTGTCACAGCACCGCAATCCCAAGCAAGTCCGAGAACATGCCTAAGTCTGTCATCTGAAAATTGCATGTATAATGTAATGCAAGACAAAATAATTACACCAGCATAAATAAATGGTTTCAAGGACCACCCTTTGTAAAAGCGCAAAACGCCAAGGAGAACAGCTATCCCTACTCCCACGCCTACGCAATTAACTAGCATTGCAGCCCCAGTATTCAATATAGTCCATAGCAACGGTGCAGCGGTAGGGTCAACTCCTGAACCAGCAGCCCGAAGAACTCCAATTGCTGGCTCGGCAAATGTAGCGAAAGCACCCAAAACAAACCCAAACGCTAAACTGGCTGGTAGGCATGGGATGCCAAGAATTTTCTTTCGCGGAAGAGTTGATCCCAGAGTCTCTCCCAGTGGCATAAGCCCAAGCCTTAAACCTTCCATAAAAAATGCTAAACCGACAATAACAATTAAAATTCCAACTGCTATCATAAGTGAATAGACAATAGGAAGGCCAAGAACCAAAATTTGAAACACCACTAAATACATTATGATGAACCATACACATTGTATTTGCTCGACAATTTTGTCTTTAGCAAAAGATAAAAGAATACTTAATTTCTGCTGCAACGATAATTGAAGCTTACTTTGGTCAGATGATTGTTCTGGTGCCATAATAATATTGGGGATGAGTAAAGATTAACTAAACTTAATAAACTTAAAAGAAAGATTAACTACTCATTTGGCAAACTTAAAATCTTTGGTAATTATAAACTCCATGAGCAATTAGCTAAGGTTAAAGATATTTTGTTATTTCCGGAGTTTAAAGAAACAGGTACGCTCCATGTTACGCCAACCTTTCCTAATGAAGCTGTTCCAATAACATAATAATTACCTTTTTTAAAACCTGATATTGAAGCGGATCCGTCCACATCAGTTCTAACCCTTTTTCCTTGTCCATTATCTTCAAAATCTAAGAGTAGTGCCCGAATTTTTTTATTAATATCAGGAAATAAAAACGCATTTTTTCTAGACCTAGCCCAAAGTTCAGCATAAGTATCAATTTCAGAAAAGTCTTTTAATTCAATCCCGCCTTTTCTCATAATATACTCAAAATCATAAGGAAGGACAAAAAATTCCGTGTAGAAAGCTTCTTTACTTTTGCCATTTAAAGATGTGACTACGGCTTCAAACTGAAGATTACAATTACCGTCTCTAATCTTTTGTTTCGGGGAAAACATCATCTTAGACCCTGAATTAATTTGAGAAATTCTAGGCAGAAGGTCCCCATTAGATATTTTAGGTGCTGATTCAAGTTGACTAATTCTTCCTTCCAGAGAATCGTTTCTATATCTGAGACTTTTCAATTCTTCTGACTTCAAAGCCAAATTATTTTTTAGTTTTTTAACTTCAGATTTTAATGATCCTAAATTCGCATTAGAGGAACTAGATTCAGATGAGTTACTGTAATCGTTAGCAAATCCAACGCCTTTAATTCTTTTTATTTCTGAGATAAGTTCATCGTTCAAGAGCGAAAGCGATGCAATAGTTTGGTCTTTTTTTTGATTAATCAACCTCAAATCTTCAATGGACTTTTTATGCTCTAACGAATTTACTTCTAAATTTTTAAATGCAGTTTCTGCCTCCAAGTCTTTGGGTGATATTTTAGCAATTGGAATGGGATCTTCTTTATTATTTGTTAGAAGCTTTTCAGAATAATCCGCAACTCCGCTTACATCAGAGGTTTCAACATCATTACCAGCAGTTAAAAGATTCTCAAAATTCAAATTAGCATTTTCGTTAATTTGTAAAATTTCATCTAAATCAGTTTTTTTCACATGGGCATTTTCTTTGGGGTCACTTTCATGTTGGATTTCCTTATGCGAATCTTGAGAACAAGAAACGCAATAAAAAAAAGCAAATAAGTTGAATGCTAAATAAAATGTTTTCATTAATTTGAAAAAAAAGATCAGAATTTAATTTTTTAAAGAAAATCTCCGATACCATCTTTGCAAGCAAAATTAATTTTTTAACATCTTATTGTTTGCAAATTCAACATCTAATCGTTCTAATAAGCTACCCTATGTCTCAATTATCTCAAGAAGAGGCTGAATTACTATCTCAAGAAAATCGTTTTCTTAAACAAACGATTTTTAACTTAAGAAGTGAACTAGAAAGATTGCACAACGAACAACTTTCTTCACTCCAATCTAAGACTTTGGAATTTTCTAGAGAACAAAAATTTCTTAGAGAAACTATAAAGAAACAAAGGTTAGAAAATGAAAAAATAATTGCTCATAGTGAAGAAGAAAAGCAATCCCTAGAGTCTTCTAAACAACAAGTTGCAAGCCAACTCAAGGACACTATAAGAAATTTGAGATTCGAACTTGAATTTGTTAAAAACAAATCTCAGGAAAAGATTCAAAAAGCAATTGGTCATGAAAATCAACTCAGTCAACAACTTAAAAAAAGCTTACTTGAAATTAGGGTTGCTCTTGATAAATCTGAAGCCGAAAAGCAAGATATCGAACAAAATATTAAACGAAGTACTCAACAAGAAATTAATCAACTTCGTGATTCCTCTTACAGCCTCAGGGAAAAGATCGATAGAATCCAGCTTGACCATGAACAACAAATTCAAAAAGCAAGGGCAACTTCTTACAAGGAAATTGAAGATCTTAAAAATACTATCTCAACTCTTCGGATTGAAATAGAAAAAGCTGAGAATACTAAACTGGATGCGATTCAAAAAGTTAATTCTTCGCACATTGCTGAAGTTGCATCCCTTAAAACTACCTTACTCCTTTCTAGGGAAAAACTTGAGAGACACCAAGGCGACCAGGAAGATAAAATTCAAAAAATTAATAGTAATAATGCTAAGGAAATTAAATCGTTAAAAGGTACCATTGAGTCGCTTCGAGAAGAGCTTGAGATTGCAAGTGGGAAGGAAGCGACTAGCGTTCAGAATGCAATTTCTCGAGCGCAAGACGAAATAAATCAATTAAGAACATCATTGGCACTCTCCAGAGACACGCTTGATATCGCGAAAGCAAGAGAGGATGACAGAATACAAAAAGCAAAAGCTACGGCACAAGCAGAAATTAAAGCTCTCAAGTCAACAATCTTTGATATTAGGGAGGAGTTAGAAAAAACATTGATCGATCAAGAAGATGCAGTACAGAATGCTCAGTCATCTGCTCAAAGCGAAATACAGCAACTTAAAAACTCTTTGTCGATGGTGCGTAATAATTTAGAAAATGCAAAAGCAAGAGAAGATGATAGGGTACAAAAAGCTACTGCAACCGCAAATACTCTCATTAGATCACTACAAAAAACGGTTACAGAACTAAGAGAAGAATTAGAAAAAAGCCTTATGGATAAGGAGCAATCTGTGCAGCAAGCAATCTCCCTTTCAAACAAGGAGATTAATCAATTAAAAAAATCTCTAGTAACAATAAGAAACCAACTTGAAACAAGCAAATTTGACGCTATCTCCGATGTGCAAAAGGCAATTGCGGAAAAAGAAAATGAAATCAGATCTCTTAAGGAATTAAGTTCGGATTTACGGGAAGAATTAGATAAAGCACAGATTAAAGAAGAAGAAAATGTTCAGATTGCTTACTCCAGTTCTCTTAACGAGATAAATCAGTTAAAACTTTCTTCTCAAAGTCTCCGAGAGCAACTTGAATTAATAAGGAGCAGACAGGAAGACAAGATACAACGAACAATAGCTAAATCCGAATCCGAAATTATTTCTCTAAAAGAGACAATAAAAGGTTTACGAGATGAGCTTGAAAATGCCCAACAAAGAGAACAACAAATTGCTCAAAAAGTTGAATCCACTTACACAATAGAACTAAAAAACTTAAGAGAAAGTTTAGGTTTAGCTAGAGAAAAAATGGAAAAACTTGTATTTGAAAAAGAAGACGCAGTTCAAATAGCTATTTCTACAAAAGAAAATGAAAATATTACATTAAAAAAGAATATTTCTCAACTTAGGGAAGAACTGGACAACAAGAATATAGAAAAAGAAGAAGCCCTACAAAATGCTATTTCTACAGCAAGCAAAGAAAACGAGCATTTAAAGGAATCTATCCTGTCCCTTAGAGTAAGAAATGATGAATTGAGACTACAAAAAGAAGATAAAACGCAAAGAAACATTGCAATGGCATCAAATGAAATTAAAAACCTGAGAGAAAATGTATCATCATTAAGAAACCAACTTGAAAGACTTGAAATAAACAAACAGGAAGCAATTCAGAAAGCTTTGGCAACGCAACATAGAGAGATTAATCATTTTAAAAGTATGGTCAATGCATTGAGAGATGAGATAGATTTAAAAAAGAATTTACATGAAGAAAGTTTGCAAAAAGAAAACCAAATTAAGACTATGGAGTTTAAAGAACTTCAAGAAACAATCATAGAACTAAGAGCCGAATTAGAGGATACAAATGCAAGATAAAGAACAAAATAAAGAGACTCCTTCTCATCCAAAATCCAAAAGAACGGCAAGGTTTTCCGACATGCTATTACAGGTTACGACCGACCTGGCAAAAACTAAAAGTTTGGATGAGGCACTCGAAACTCTTGTCAAAATTACTACGACCACTATTGGAGCAGAAAGGGGTACCATATTTCTGAATGACGCCTCCACTGGTGAGTTGTATTCGAGAATTGCCCAAGGTAGCTTTAGAAGAGAAATTAGAATTCTAAACACTAAGGGTGTCGCTGGTTGGGTTTTCACTCAGAATAAAGGTGCAATAATTCACGATGCATATAAGGACGATAGATTCAATAAGGCTGTTGATGTAAGGACTGGGTTTAGAACCAAAAGTATCCTATGTGCTCCTCTTAGAACAGTTTCAGGAGAAGAAATCGGTGTATCTCAAATCTTGAATAAAATAGATGGCGAATTTGAGCAAGATGACCTTGACCTGCTTGAGGCGATGACAGAACAAGCAGCTATTGCGATTCAGGGTAATATAATTGTTGAGCAAATTGAAGCAGCACGAAAGCAAGAACTCGAGTTTCTTGATGTTGTTTCACAAGTTTCATCAGAACTGGAACTTACTCCTCTTCTGCAAAAAATTATAACTACAATTTCAACTATGCTTGATTGTGAGAGAGCTACATTATTTATTAATGACGAAAAAACCAATGAACTGTACACCGAAGTTGGAGAAGGCCTTGATGAAAAATCTGTAATTAAATTTCCAAATCACCTAGGAATTGCAGGCACTGTTTTTACTTCAGCAAAACCTGTGAATATTCCTCATGCTTATGCTGACCTTCGATTTAATCCAAGTTTTGATAAACAAACTGGTTTCTTTACTCGGTCTATTCTATGCATGCCGGTCTTAAATAAAGAAGGCAAAACTATTGGCGTAAGTCAGGTCTTAAATAAAAGAGGTGGTTCCTTTAACTCAGAAGACGAAAAAAGATTGGGGGCATTCACATCTCAAATATCTATGGGTATTGAGAATGCAAAGCTTTTTGATGATGTCCAAAATCAGAAAAATTATTCTGAAAGTATCCTTTCAAGTATGCATGATGCTGTCTTAACTTTAGACGAGCATGGAATAATTAAGACATGTAACACAGCAGGTTTAAGAATTTTTAAAGTTCCAATATTGTCTGAAATACTGGAACAACCCATAAAGGAATTTTTTGATGGTGGTAATTCATGGTTATTACAGAAGTTAGAAATAGTTGAGGAACAAGAAGACTTTTTGGATGCTGAATTAACTGTTGAGAGTGAAAAGTTATCAGAAGATTC
>MDTB01182858.1_pt1 | contig 17677 bp, 15 predicted proteins | sample 811161 | NCBI WGS metagenome assembly MDTB01 (sample SAMN05326650, study PRJNA326480) | marine metagenome | isolation source: seawater | place: Mediterranean Sea | collected 2009
GAAATTGGAAAGTTTAAGCCTTCTGAAGATGGTAAGTCAGATTTTGAGGTGTTGAGAAATTATTCAAAAAAGTGGAAATATTGCGGAATAGTACCATTGAAAAAACAAGAGATTGAGAAAGAGTTTGAGACCGTGATGAACAAACACTTTGATGCCATTAAGATGAATAAAAATGAAATCTCCAAAGAGAAATTCAAAAATAAAATAACAGCCTTAAAAGGAAATAAAAAAATGTTGGATAAGGAGAAATCTTTTATTCTAAACAAAATTGTTAAGCAAAAAAAAATTATTACTCAATATGAGAACAACATCTCCTTTTTTGCTAAAAGCAAAAGCAATGAGGATTTAAAGAAAGAAATAATAGAAAAAATTGAATCGGCAGAAAGCCAGCTTGTTATTCTGAAAGAAAAAATGAAAATAATTGATAATCAATAACTCATGAATTTTGAGTTAGTTGCTCCCTTCTCTCCTGCTGGCGATCAACCACAAGCAATCAAGAAGCTTTCGGATGGATTAATGGATTTAGAAGCGTTTCAAACGCTTTTAGGTGTAACAGGAAGTGGAAAAACATTTACCATTGCTAATGTAATTCAGCAAGTCAATCGACCGACTTTAGTACTCAGCCACAACAAAACTCTAGCGGCACAACTCTATAGTGAGTTTAAACAGTTCTTTCCTAATAATGCTGTTGAATATTTTGTTTCTTATTACGATTATTATCAGCCAGAGGCCTATATTCCGAGTACTGGAACTTATATTGAGAAAGATCTTTCAATTAATCAGGAAATTGAAAAAATGAGATTAAATACAACCTCCTCCCTACTTTCAGGAAGGAAAGATATTATTGTTGTTTCTTCGGTGAGTTGTATTTACGGGATTGGTAATCCTGATGATTTTAATTCAGGGATGATTGAAATAAAGTCAGGAGATTTGATAAGTAGAGATCATTTACTACACAAATTTGTAAGCGCTTTATATTCAAGAACAGAAGATGAATTTAACAGAGGTAATTTTAGGGTTAAAGGAGATACGGTTGATATCTACCCTGCTTACACGGACATTGCTTATAGGATTCATTTCTTTGGAAATGAAATTGAGGAAATTGAAAGCATAAATCCTGAGAATGCTCATGTATTTGATACAATTGAGATGATTCAAATTTATCCAGCAAGCATTTTTGTTGCTTCAAAAGATAAAGTACATGCTGCCATTTCAAACATACAAGATGACTTATGCAATCAAATCGATTTTTTTGAAAAGGCAGAACTAAAAACTGAAGCCAAAAGAATTAAAGAAAGAACTGAATTTGATTTGGAAATGATAAAAGAATTAGGATACTGTGCAGGGATTGAAAATTATTCAAGGTATTTTGATGGCAGAATTGCGGGCAGTCGTCCTTTTTGTTTGTTAGATTATTTTCCAGAAGATTACATTACAGTAATAGATGAAAGCCACGTAACTCTACCACAAGTTAGAGCAATGTTTGGTGGAGACAAGTCAAGAAAAGAAACCCTAGTAGAACATGGATTTCGTTTGCCAGCAGCATTAGATAATCGCCCTTTAAGGTTTGAAGAGTTTGAAAATCTAGGCAATCAAACCATTTATGTCAGTGCTACTCCTTCCGATTATGAGATTGAAAAATGTGAAGGTGTAATTACAGAACAATTAATTCGTCCAACAGGATTATTAGATCCTGAAATAAGTGTGCGAACAAGCCAGCAGCAAATTGATGATCTTTTAGAAGAAATTAGAATTCGAATAGCAAGAAGTGAAAGGATTTTAGTCACTACATTAACCAAAAGAATGGCTGAAGAATTCACAAGATATTTGGAAAAATTCAGCATCAAATGTAATTATATTCATTCAGATGTGCCAACATTAGAAAGGGTGCAAATCATAAGTGGCTTAAAAGATGGTGTGTTTGATGTTTTAATAGGCGTTAATTTATTGCGAGAAGGATTAGATTTACCAGAAGTAAGTTTAGTTGCTATTTTAGATGCTGACAAAGAGGGTTTCTTAAGATCTGAAAAGGCACTCATACAAACTGCAGGTAGAGCAGCCAGAAACATTAATGGCTTAGTGATTATGTATGCAGATAAAATTACCAACTCTATGCAAAAAGCGATAGAGGATAATAAACGGAAAAGAAAGATTCAAAAAGCATATAATATTAAGCATAAGATCACGCCTACACAAATTGTAAAAAAATCTGAAAGTGCTTTAGCTAAAAAATTAAGTCCATACAAGAAGCAAGAAGATCAGGAGATGGAATTAGCAAAGCTCAACAAGAAGGAACTTCAAAAAGCAGTAACTAAAACAAAAAGAAAGATGGAATCTGCAGCAAAAGAGTTTGATTTTATTGCAGCAAAAGAATTAAGAGATAAACTATATGAAATACAAAGCAAACTGAAAGGCAAATAGTTGCAATTAACTATTTACTTAGATACAAGTTTCTTTCAGAATACACTTTGGTAAAGTAATCATCTTGCAAATCATCAATGAAATAAATTGCCTCTCCTGTAGATTTCATCTCTGGACCTAATTCTTTATTTACATTTGGAAATTTATTAAACGAGAAAACAGGAACCTTTATTGCATAACCATTTTTAGTAGGCGAAAAGTCAAAATCTGAAACTTTCTTTTCTCCAAGCATGACTTTAGTTGCATAATTTGTATATGGCTCCTTGTATGCTTTTGCAATAAATGGCACGGTACGGGAAGCTCTAGGATTTGCTTCAATCACATACACAACCTCATCTTTTATGGCAAATTGAGTATTTATTAATCCAACAGTATCAAGTGCTACAGCAATTTTATTGGTAATATTTATCATTTGTTCACGAACATTATCGCTTAAATCAAAAGTTGGTAAAACCGCATAAGAATCTCCAGAGTGAATACCACATGGCTCTATATGCTCCATCATCCCAATAATATAGACATTTTCACCATCACAAATCGCATCTGCTTCTGCCTCTATTGCTTTATCCAGATAATGATCGAGAAGCACTCTATTACCTGGAATGTCTTTTAATAAATTAACAATATGATGCTCTAATTCTTCTTCGTTGATAACAATCTTCATGCCTTGACCTCCTAACACATAAGAAGGTCTTACCAAAATTGGGAAGTTTAAATCTTTCGAAATCTCCAAGGCTTCTTCAGCAGTTTCGGCAACAGCAAATTTTGGATAAGGAATATTGTTTGCCTCTAATAGCTCTGAGAACCTTCCTCTGTCTTCTGCTACATCTAGTGCACTATAAGATGTTCCCATTATTTTAATGCCATACCGCTCTAACTTTTCAGCTAATTTGAGTGCTGTTTGCCCGCCTAATTGCACAATGACTCCTACAGGTTTTTCATGACGAATGACATCATATATGTGCTCCCAAAAAACTGGCTCAAAATAGAGCTTGTCTGCCGTATCAAAATCGGTGGAAACGGTTTCTGGATTACAATTAATCATGATGGTTTCATAGCCGCATTCTTTAGCTGCTAAAACACCATGAACACAAGAATAATCAAACTCAATACCTTGACCTATTCTATTTGGCCCTGAACCTAAAACAATAATTTTCTTTCTGTCAGTTACTTCACTTTCATTTTCAGCAAATACATTGCCATCTTCTTCTTTTGGCATTTCAAAAGTGGAATAATAATAAGGTGTTTCTGCCTTAAACTCGGCTGCACAAGTATCAACTAACTTATATACTCGCTTGATGTTTTGAGCATTTCTTTTGTCATATACGGCACTTTCTAAACAATTGACCAAATGCGCAATTTGCCTATCGGCATACCCCTTCATTTTTGCTTCTAAAAGTAATTCCGTAGGTATTGTTTCGATATTATATTTCTCCATTTCCCTTTCAAGCACAACCAATTCTTCAATTTGGTATAAAAACCAATAATCAATCTTAGTAATCTCATAGATTTTCTTTGTAGGAATCCCGATTCTCATGGCGTCATAAACCCTAAAAATTCTATCACCACTTGCATGTTTAAGCTCGTGCAGTATTACATCCTGATCTGTTTTCCCTTTTCCATCAGCACCTAAGCCATTTCTTCTAATTTCTAAGGATTGACAGGCTTTTTGCAATGCTTCTTGGAAAGAGCGCCCAATACTCATCACCTCTCCTACCGATTTCATTTGCAATCCTAAATGAATATCCGATCCTTTAAATTTGTCAAAATTCCATCTAGGAATTTTTACAACTACATAATCTAGTGTAGGCTCAAAACAAGCAGAAGTTGTTTTTGTAATTTGGTTGTTGAGCTCGTCCAAAGTATAACCAATGGCTAATTTTGAAGCAATTTTAGCAATTGGATAACCAGTTGCTTTTGATGCTAAAGCTGATGAACGAGAAACTCTTGGATTAATTTCAATTGCAATAATATCTTCCTTTTCATCTGGACTTACAGCAAACTGCACATTACAACCTCCTGCAAATTCTCCAATTGATCGCATCATTTTTATAGCCATATCTCGCATTCTCTGATAAGTAGTATCAGAGAGCGTCATTGAAGGCGCAATGGTAATGGAATCTCCTGTATGGATGCCCATTGGGTCCAAATTCTCAATATTACAAATGATAATCACATTGTCGTTATCGTCACGCAAAAGCTCTAATTCATATTCTTTCCAACCCAATACAGCCTTATCAATCAATACTTCGTGGATAGGAGACGTATGCAATCCTTTTGATAATAAATCTTCAAAATCTTCTTTGGTGTGAACAAATGATGCGCCACTTCCACCCAATGTAAATGAAGGGCGAATAACCAAAGGGAATCCTAATTCTTGTGCAATTTTCTTTCCCTGTAAGAAGGAAGTAGCGATTCTAGCAGGAGCAACTGGAATATCAATTTCTCCCATTAACTTTCTAAACTGTTCTCTATCTTCAGTTATGTTTATGGCATCAATATCCACTCCAATTATTTTAACATCATATTTCTTCCAGATTCCTTTTTCATCTGCCTCTATACAAAGGTTAAGTGCTGTTTGCCCACCCATGGTTGGCAGTACGGCATCTATTTGTCTTTCTTCTAAAATTTCAACTAGTGATGCTGTAGTAAGTGGTTTCAGATATATGTGATCGGCAACAACTTCATCCGTCATAATGGTCGCGGGATTGGAGTTGATTAATGAAACTTTAACCCCCTCTTCTCTTAAGGAACGAGCTGCTTGTGATCCTGAATAGTCGAACTCACATGCTTGCCCAATCACAATAGGACCGCTTCCGATAATCAGTATTGATTTTAATGAATTGTTTTTTGGCATTTTTTAATTTTTGAATGAGGCTAATTTATATAATTAGACTATTTAGCTTTATTTTTATCTTATGAAAGTATTAACATTTTATTAAGACTCAAAAAAAAGGTGTTGCTAATAATAACAACACCTTTTATTATGGTTAAAAAAAGCCAATTATTTATGACCCATTTCGTCAGAAACGCTCAAGCGCCTTCTCCCTTTTGCTCTTCTTCTTGATAGTACTTTTTGTCCATCTTTTGAAGACATACGCTCCATGAAACCGTGTTTGTTCTTACGCTTTCTGTTAGATGGTTGAAATGTTCTTTTTGGCATGACTTTAAATCTTAAATTATTTACGGTACAAATTTAATGTTTTTTACAATACAAACTAAGAATTGATATATTTTTAACTCTATTTTTACAGACTAATAAAAATTATGCAATTAAAACACAATATATTGAAGATGTACATGTTGAAAGCAGTGCTTTGGTTTATGGTTGCTATGCCTATTATTGTATTGTTTTTTCAGGAGCATGGGCTCAGTTTAACTCAGGTGATGACACTGCAAGCCATTTACTCCTTTTCTGTTGCATTATTTGAAGTGCCATCAGGATATATAGCTGATTTATTTGGCAGAAAAAAAACAATCATAATAAGCACCATTTTTGCTTTTATTGGTTATTTGGTTTTTTCCTTTTATGGTGGATTTTATGCTTTTTCAATTGCGCAAATTTTAGTTGGAATTAGCGGCAGTTTAATGTCTGGTAGTGATAGTGCTTTGCTATATGACACCATTCTAGAAGTTGGCGATAAAAACACTTATACTAAAATTGAAGGCAGAAATTATGCAATAGGCAATTTCTCTGAAGCTACAGCAGGAATTTTGGGAGGATTTTTGGCCGTAAGCTCAATTTATTTACCTGTGTATGTACAGACTGGAATTCTATTTTTAAGCATCCCAATCGCATTAACTTTAAGTGAGCCAACAATACATGAAAATAATAAAATGTATAGATCCTTTAAAACAATTCTAGGTGTGGTAAAATTTGCAATGATTACTCAAGTAAAGTTAAGGTGGTTAATTATCTATTCGTCTGCTATGGGAGTGGCTACTTTGTCAATGGCTTGGTTTGCGCAACCTTTTTTCAAAGCAGTAGATATTCCGCTTGCTTATTTTGGGATACTTTGGGCAGGTCTGAATTTTTCAACTGGGCTCACCTCATTTAATGCGTATAGGTTCGATAAAATTAAAGGGGGATATAAAATACTGATATACATTGCACTAGTCATGCTTATCTCTTTTCTGTTTTTAGGATTTAACATCACTTTATTCGGTCTTATATTTGTTGTGCTGATTTACCTTTTAAGAGGGATAGTTACACCCATTTTACGAAATGCAATAAATGAGAACACCCCCTCCAACAAAAGAGCAACTGTGCTTTCCATTAGGAGTTTTATTATCAGAATCTCATTTGCTATTTCTGCGCCTATTTTAGGATATATAGCCGATAATTATTCAATAAGTTATAGTTTTTACGCCATTGCGCTCATTGTTGGGGTTTTCTCAATTTTAGCTGCAAAAAAATTATTCAATTTAAACAAATAAGCCTAATTTTGTATCATGAAGAAATTGAAAGAGAGATGGGAAATCACTTCTAATTTTCAGCTTATAATTATATGTGTTGTTTTTGCTATTACTGGCTCTCTTGCAGTTTGGCTTGCAAAACCAATATTTAATTTTGTAGGGTTCGATAAAACAACAGTTTCTGGATGGATTTTTTGGCCAATCAGAATATTTATCATCTTTCCTATTTACCAAATTTTGATTTTAATTATTGGCGCCCTATTCGGTCAATTTCAGTTTTTCTGGAAATTTGAAAAGAAAATGCTATATCGTTTAGGATTTAAGCAATTTAAGGACAAATAATAAGTAGCAATGTTTATTTTTGGTCCAGCAAAAATAAACTAATGAAATTATTAATATCCTTAGCAACACGATTGATTCCTAGACACTACTTGCAACATGTAAGTCATTTCTTTTTGCGGATTTTTTCTTTGTTTTTAAGAGGTAATCAATTTGAGGACCCTATAAACAGAAAAACTTATCGAAGACTTTTACCTTATGGGAGGCTCAAATCTCGTGAAAACGCCTTAGCTCCAGATAGCATGAGTTTGGAAAGACACAGGCTGATGTGGCTATATATGAAAGAAAAAACCAACTTCTTTTCGGATAAGTTGAAGTTTTTGCACATTGCCCCTGAGTATTGCTTCATCAAACTTTTTAAGGAGATGAAAAATCTAGATTACACTACTGGAGATTTAATCTCTCCTTGGGCAGATGTAAAAATGGATGTGCATGATATTCCTTTTGAGGAAAATACTTTTGATGTGGTTATTTGCAATCATGTGTTAGAGCATGTGCAGGACGATAATAAAGTAATGAGGGAATTCTACCGTGTGATGAAAAAAGGAGGCTGGGGAATTTTTCAAGTACCCTTAGACAATAACAATCCTAGAACGGCAGAAGATCCAAGCGTAACGGACCCAAAAGAAAGAGAACGCTTATATGGGCAAGACGATCATGTTCGCCAATATGGACAAGACTATGGAGATAGATTAGCTGCTGCAGGTTTTAGCGTTAGGGCTGATGATTTTGTAAAAACCTTAGACCCTGCTTTGGTGGAGCGCTATGCCTTACCAAAAGGAGAGCTGATTTATTTTTGCCAAAAACAATAAATTGTGTCTGCCCAATTATTAGAAATATTACAATTCAGAACAGATCGTGAAGCTATTTATATTGACAGGTAAAAGGATGCTTTCAACTTTTTACTTACACTCATTCAAAAAGAGGGAAAACCCGTCTTTGGAGTGTCGCTTGGATTGTGAATTAGTTGTCTAAAAAGAACGATAAAAGATTAAAAAATCCTGCCCCCTTGTATAAAGCGTATTATCGAAAGAGAAATAGCTAAATTCTAATATTCAATATAAATTACCTTTTTGCTTTCAAAAAACTTTTCCTCAAAAAAATCGGCAATAGCAAAGCTTTGATGCGCAATACCTTTTAATTCTTCTGATAAATCTCCACCTTTTAGATAGAGTATTCCATTTTGTATTACATTGTTGTGTTGCTTACTGAATTTTCCCTTCACCCATTTTTTAAAATCCTTCATATTAGTTACCGCACGGCTTACTACAAAATCAAATTTTTCATTAATATTCTCAGCTCTTTCATGAAGGGTCCTAACATTGCTAAGCCCTATTGCATTACTTAGTTCGTTTACCACTTTTATTTTCTTACCAACACTATCTACAAGCAAAAAATGTGCTTCCGGAAATAAAATCGCTAAAGGAATTCCGGGAAAACCACCCCCCGTTCCTAGATCTAGAATTTTAGTTCTTTTTTCAAAATTAATTACTTTTGCAATGGCTAAAGAGTGCAAAACATGTTTTTTGTAAAGTGCGGAAATATCCTTTCTGGAAATCACATTAATTTGTATATTCCAATGCGTATATAAATATTGTAAATCCGAAAATTGTTTTTGCTGTTTTGTTGATAAATCAGGAAAATACTTTTGTATAATTTGCATTAAAAACTACCCTTTGTTCCAGACATAATGTTAAATAGCTGCTCTCTACTTCTATGCAATTGCGCTTTTACTGTTCCTAGAGGAATGTCTAGTTCTGTTGCTATTTCTTCATAGCTCATTTCTTTGAAATAACGCAAGTTTACCAAAAGCCTGTATTTCGGCTTTAACTGTTCGACTATTTGCCTAAGAATTTGAATCCTTTGTTTTTGTATCATTTTTTGCTCAGGATTATTGGTTTCGGATGGGATGTCAAAACTTTGTTTCTCTCCTTTATCATTCACCATTAATCTATCAATGGAAATAGTAGGTAGTTTGTTTTTACGCAAATAATCGATGCAATTATTTTTTGCAATGGTAAAAAGCCAAGTACTGAACACATAATCTGGAACATAAAGGTGCAACTTTTTGAAAGCTTTTCCTAAAGCCTCAATCGTTAAATCTTTAGCAATTTCTTCATTACCAACTTTTTCGAATAACATAAAATAAAGTGAATCTCTGTAAAGGCGCATCAGCTCATTATACGCTCTTGTATCGCCAGTTTCTAAAGCTCTTTTTACCAGTTTTAAATCTCTTTTCCCTTTTTCAGTAAGTCCCATTACCAGCTTTTTGGTTTATTTTTGGAATTCAATAATACAAAAATTCCTTGAATGATAAGATGTAACAATTCATACAAAGGAAACAATAGAAGCAAGTCAGATGTTTTTAGTTTTTTCATTAACTTATAGTACAAAACATAAAAAATGAAAATCCTAAAAAAGAAAAATGGCAATACCATAAGAATAGTGCTTTCAAAAAATAATAAACCCATAAAAGTGAGCCAAAACAATAGTTGAGAAAAAGGCCAAAGTCCTAATAATAATTTGTGGCTGAATTTATATTTTTTAGAACTAGTAATATGCCTTCTTCTTTGAAAAATCCATTCTTTCCATTTCTGCTTGCCTTCAGAGATGGTATGGCTATTTGATGAAATTTCAATAGCTACATTCTGTTTATGTGCTACTTCTTGAATAAATAAATCATCATCCCCTGAGGGTAAATGAATATGAGATGCAAACCCTTTATTATCAAAAAATACGGATTTTTTGTATCCTAAATTTCGCCCTACCCCCATATAAGGGATGCCAGCCAATGCATAAGAAAAATATTGTAGCGCAACTGAAAATGCATCAAACCTTATCATTTTATTCAACAATCCTTTTTCGTTTTTAAAAGCCCCATAGCCCAGAACAATTTGCTTTTCTGATGAAAAGTTACGAGCCATTTCAATGAGCCAATGCTCAGACGCTGGAAAACAATCGGCATCGGTTAAAAGCAGATACTCATGCTTAGCAGCTTTAATGCCTAATGTAAGTGCAAACTTTTTTCCTACCCTACTATTTACATGATCTTCTATCTTTACTACCTTTAAGTTCAAGAATTTTCTCTTAAATTCTTTGAGTACATATTCTGTATTGTCTTTTGACTGATCGTCAACTAAAATAACCTCAAAATTTGCGTACTGCTGTTCCAATATTTTAGGAAGAAATTCTGTAAGATTCTCTGCTTCATTTTTAGCACAAATAATAATGGAAATAGGCTCAGAAAAAGAACTTTTCTTTTTCTTAAAGAACATCAATCTGCTGAAAAAATACAACACATAAAAAAGTTGCAACAGCATTGAGAAAAGGAATGTAAAAAAGAGAATTTGGCTAAAAAGTTCCATTCGTACAAAAATAATGTATTTGGTAAAAAAATAGGCCAAAAGGAAAACATATCTTTGCGAAGATGAAATTTGATTTAATAAAAACAGACAAGAAGTCAAAAGCTAGGCTTGGAGAAATTCAAACTGCTCACGGTAAAATTCAAACTCCAATATTTATGCCTGTAGGAACAGCAGGTACAGTTAAAGGAGTACATCAGCACGAATTGCAAGAAGATTGCAAAGCTCAGATTATTCTTAGTAATACTTATCATTTGTACTTACGCCCAAAACTGGATACTATTGAAAAAGCAGGCGGATTGCATAAATTTATTGGTTGGGAGAAACCTTTACTCACTGATAGTGGTGGTTATCAAGTATATTCATTGGCGGAGAAGAGAATAATTACTGAAGAAGGTGTAAAATTTCAGTCACATATTGATGGAAGTTATCAGTTCTTTTCGCCTGAATACGCCATAGATATTCAAAGAAAAATTGGAGGAGATATCATCATGGCATTTGATGAATGCACCCCATACCCTTGCGAATATGATTATGCGAAAAAATCCATGCACCTTACACACAGATGGCTCAAAAGATGTTGCAATCGTTTTGATGAAACCAAAGGGCTATATGGATTTGAGCAAACGCTTTTTCCTATAGTGCAGGGAAGCGTATATAAAGATTTAAGAGCACAATCAGCAGAGAGAATTTCCTCATTCGAAAGAGCAGGAAATGCCATTGGCGGACTATCAGTTGGCGAGCCACACGAAATGCTTTATGAAATGACAGACATAGTATGCTCTATTCTGCCAAAACAAAAGCCAAGATATTTAATGGGAGTAGGTACACCTTCTAATTTACTGGAAAGCATTGCATTAGGAGTCGATATGTTCGATTGTGTTATGCCAAGTAGAAATGCTAGAAACGGCATGCTTTTTACTTCAGATGGAACAATAAATATCAAAAACAAAAAGTGGGAAAATGATTTTTCGCTATTGGACGAAAATGGTACCTCTTATGTAGATAAAACTTATACTAAAGCCTACCTTAGACATCTATTTGCAAGTGGTGAGCTTTTAGGAAAGCAAATTGCTACTTTACACAATATTCGTTTTTATCTTTGGTTAATGTGTGAGGCTCGCAAACATATTGCAAACGACACTTTTGCATCTTGGAAAAACAAAATGGTAAAAAAACTAGATAAACGATTATAAAGTGAAAAAGTTAGATTGGTATATCATCAAGAAATTTTTAAGTACCTTCTTTTTTACAATTTCCTTAATTTTAGTAATTGTAATTGTTTTTGATATATCCGAAAAAATTGATGATTTTTTAGATAGTGAAGCCCCATTAGAAGCCATTATTTTTGATTATTATTTAAACTTTATTCCTTTTTTTGCCAACCTTTTTAGCCCACTTTTCATATTTATTTCTGTTATCTTTTTCACTTCAAAAATGGCCAACAATACTGAAGTTATCGCCATTCTAAATAGCGGAATGAGTTTTTGGAGATTTTTACTACCTTTTATGATTGTTGCAATATTGCTTGCATCTGCTTCTTTTGTTTTAGGGAATTTTGTCATCCCTCCTGCCAATACAACCAGAATAGATTTTGAAAATAAATACATCAAAAACAAATTCCGATTTAAAACAAAAGATATTCATTTGCAATTGCAAAAAGGACAATACGCCTATATGGAGAGTTATAATAGCACAAAAGATATTGCCTACAAATTTGCTTTGGAAAACATACAAGATGGGCAATTACAATCCAAATTGAACGCTAATTATATTATTTGGGATAGTACTTCTGGGAAGTGGCAAGTAAACAAATGGCAAATCAGAGAGTTTTTGGATGAAAAAGAAAAATTAAGCAAAGGAGGAAAGTTAGATACACTAATCAATTTGAAACCATCTGACTTTAAAACACGCCTTAGCAAAGTAGAAACAATGAATTATTTTGAGTTGAATGAATACATAAAAGAAGAAGAAATAAAAGGAACAGCAAATATTGTATTTCATAAAATTGAAATGCATAAAAGAATAGCTTTCCCTTTTGCATCCATTATACTTACAATAATTGGAGTATCTGTTGCAAGCCGGAAAACAAGAGGGGGAATTGGCCTACATTTAGGAGCGGGATTGCTCATTAGTTTTTCTTATATATTGTTTATGCAGATTTCTACTACTTATGCTACAAATGGCAACCTCTCTGCTGCATTGGCAGTTTGGATTCCTAATATTATTTATACTATTTTGGGCGGAATATTGTTAATAAAAGCACCAAAGTAACTACCTGTAAAAAATTCCATAAAGAACACTTCCGCTTCCACTCATAGCCGCATAAATCGCTCCCTCACTATACAATTTGACTTTCTTTTCACTAAATTGTGGATACTTATTAAAGATACTTTTTTCAAAATCATTTTGAATTTTTCCTTTCCAATTTTCAATAGGAGTATTTATTAGTTTTTTTAAAGGATTTATTGGTAATTGAGCTGAAATACCAGCATAAGCTTCTTTTGTAGAAATATGAATGTCAGGATTTATGAGACGAATCTCGTACTCACTTAAATCCAAATCAATATTTGTCATTATCTCTCCTATCCCCCCTACATATTTTGGCTTGTCTTGAATAAAGAATGGACAATCTGCCCCTAATTTTAATGCATATTTTTTCATTTGTTCCTCTCTTATATCAAGAGCAAATAAACTATTCAAACCCCTTAAAGTAAAAGCAGCATCAGATGATCCGCCACCTAAACCAGCACCTATTGGGATTTTTTTGTGCAAATGAATATGCACAGGGGGAATAGAAAAATCTTTTTTTAATAAGTGATATGCTTTTTCACATAGATTCTCTCCCTTTGGAATTTCAATTCCAGTTGTTTCAAAATAAAAATGATTGCTTGGTGTGATTTCTATAATATCACAACAATCTTGCAGTGGATAAAAAACAGAAGATATATTATGATAACCATCTGCCCTATTGCTAAGCACATTCAATCCAATATTTATTTTTGCATGAGGGAAAAGGATCATAAAAATTAAGTTTTCAACAACAAAGGTAATCACATCCTTTTTTTTGGCGAAAGAAATATCATTTTATTTAACTTTGTTAACCTTTATAAATTTTAGCAATGGAATATTTAGAGTTTGAGAAGCCCCTAGAAGAAATAATTTTGCAGATAGAAAAAGCGGAAGCCTTAAGTGATGAAGGAGATGTAGATGTAAGCACTACCCTAAAAGACTTGCAGAAGAAATTAGAAAAATGCCGGAAAGAAATTTATGGAAATTTATCGGCTTGGCAAAGAGTGCAACTTTCTCGTCATCCTAATCGCCCTTATACTTTAAATTATATTCAAGAAATCACAAAAGGAGATTTCGTAGAACTGCATGGTGATAGAAGTGTTAGAGATGATAAAGCAATGATTGGGGGTTGGGGGAGTATTGAAGGAAAATCAGTCATGTTTGTAGGACAGCAAAAAGGACACAACACTAAACAAAGACAATTTAGAAATTTTGGTATGTCGAATCCTGAAGGTTATCGAAAAGCATTACGCCTTTTTCAATTGGCTGAAAAATTTGGCAAGCCCATTATTTGCCTGATTGACACTCCTGGCGCTTATCCAGGATTAGAAGCAGAGGAAAGAGGGCAAGGAGAGGCTATTGCCAGAAACATCATTGAAATGCTACAAATAAAGGTGCCTATTATTTGTATCATTATAGGAGAAGGCGCTTCAGGAGGCGCGCTTGGTATAGGAGTTGGCGATAAAGTATTGATGCTTGAAAATACTTGGTATTCCGTAATTTCTCCTGAGAATTGCTCTACTATTTTGTGGAGAAGTTGGGATTTCAAACAGCAAGCAGCAGAAGCATTAAAGCTGACTGCAGAAGATATGCTCAAAAATAAATTAGTGGATGGTATCATTAAAGAACCAGTTGGTGGTGCACATGCTTTTCCTCAAAAAATGTATAGAATTCTTAAAAAAGAAATACTAACTCATATTGAGGAATTAATAAAATTGGATGCAAAAAAACTAGTGACAAAACGAATGGAAAAGTTCTCAGCAATGGGGGTGGTAAATGAATAAAATGGCAAAGAAAACAATAGGAAAATTAAAAAGTGTAAATGGTAAAATTGATGGAAAACTTCCTCCTCAGGCTATTGAGTTAGAGGAAGCGGTTTTAGGTGCCTTAATGCTTGACAATGAAGCGCTTTCTGATACAATTGATATCTTAAAACCAGAGTACTTTTACAAAATGGAGCATCAAAAAATATTTGATGCCATTATTGTACTTTTTAATGAAAGTAAGCCAGTTGATATACTGACCGTAATTGAAGAGCTTAAAAAACTAGGAGAATTAGAAAGTATTGGTGGGGCATTTTACATTACACAACTCACTAATAATGTGGCTTCATCTGCTAATACAGAATACCATGCTAGGATTATTGTAGAAAAATTTATACAAAGATCTTTGATTCAAATCTCAAGTAACATTATAAAAGATTCTTTTGATGAAACTATTGATGTTTTTGATTTGTTAGGTAAAGCAGAACAAGATTTATTTAGTGTAACTGAAGGTAGTTTAAGAAAAAGTTATGATAAAATGAGTGTGCTGATTTCCAATGCTATCATTAGTATTGAAGAATTAAAAGACAAGAAAGATGGTCTAAGTGGAGTACCTTCTGGTTTTTCAAAACTAGATAGAGTAACCTCAGGTTGGCAAAAATCTGACTTGGTAATTGTTGCTGCCCGGCCAGGTATGGGAAAAACTGCTTTTGCATTAACAATGTGCAGAAATATTGCTATTAACCATAATACACCTATAGGTATCTTCTCATTAGAAATGTCTTCTGACCAGCTGGTAAATCGTTTGATTTCTTCAGAATCTGAAATACCTTCAGAAAAATTAAGGAAAGGAAATTTGCAAGAATATGAATTTGTTCAATTACATGAGAAAATAAAAGATTTGGCAGAAGCTCCCATTTATATTGATGACACTCCAGGGCTTTCGGTTTTTGAATTAAGAGCAAAGGCTAGAAGATTGGTAAAAAATCATGGCGTAAAAATCATTATAGTAGATTATTTGCAGCTCATGACAGCAGGGGGGAATAAAAACGGAAACAGAGAGCAAGAAATCAGCACAATATCTCGATCATTAAAAGGAATTGCAAAAGAATTAAAGATACCTGTTATTGCGCTCTCTCAAGTAAACAGAGGGGTGGAATCACGTACTTCAACCTCCAAGCGACCTATACTTGCCGACTTGAGAGAATCAGGTGCAATTGAGCAAGATGCCGATATTGTAACTTTTATTTATCGTCCTGAATATTATAAAATTTATGAATGGGAAAACTCAGATGATTCTAGAGGGCAAGCAGAAATTATTATTGCAAAACACAGAAACGGTTCTCTAGAAAATGTTCGACTGAAATTCATTAGCAATTTAGCTAAATTCTCCGATTTGGATTATTTTGATGGTGTTCAAGAAAATGATAGTTTTGGAGATGAACCTTCTTTTATTTCCCATTCATCAAGTATGAATGATGAGGACTAAGCAAAATATCCTCTTAGTTATCTTAACTTGCTGCTACACTACCGTATGGGCGGCATACATAATAATCCCTATGGATGAGAATCAAAAGAATCACTTAAAAGCTTATGGTATCGCTTATTTTGGTTTAGAAAATGATCTAAAAGTAGATTGGCTTCTAAATTATAGAGGAGGGAGTTTCTTAATCAAGCATTATCAAGAGATTGAAAAAGAATGCAACATAAGAGGAGTAAGTTTTGAAATTATTGCTGATGTGCAATCCACAAAAATACTATCTTCAATTGCTAGCCCAGAAGTAAATCAGGATGTTGTAAGATTGGAAAAAGCGCCAAAAGTGGCTATTTATTCTCCAAAAAACAAACAACCCTGGGACGATGCAGTAACCCTTGCGCTCGCCTATGCTGAAATCCCCTATGAAATAGTGTATGATGATGAAGTGCTTGCTGGAATGCTTTCTCTTTTTGATTGGCTGCATCTTCATCATGAGGATTTTACAGGGCAATATGGGAAGTTTTACGCTGCATTTAAAAATGCAACATGGTACAAAGAACAAAAAGTTATGTACGAACAAGCGGCTAAAAAAGCTGGCTATCCAAAGGTATCTGAACATAAATTGGCTGTAGCCAAAAAAATAAAGGAATTTACTGCTGGGGGTGGTTTTTTATTTGCGATGTGCTCAGCGACTGACTCTTATGATATTGCGCTTTCAGCTGAAGGTATTGATATTTGCGCTCAAATGTTTGATGGTGATGCAGCTGATGCAAATGCGCAAAGTAAATTGAATTTCAATAATACATTTGCATTTAAGGATTTTACGCTTGTAAACAATCCTAACCAATATGAGTTTTCTTCTATTGATGCAACCCTAACTAGAAGAATAAAAAAAGAAATTGACTTCTTCACGCTTTTTGATTTTTCAGCAAAATGGGATCCTGTCCCTACTATGCTTTGCCAGAATCATATGCAAGTAATTACAGGATTTATGGGACAAACTACTGCTTTCAAAAAAGAATATCTAAAATCCAATGTATTGATAATGGGAGAAACCAAAGCAACAAATGAAGCTCGATATATTCACGGAAAATTTGGAAATGGAACTTGGACTTTTTATGGTGGCCATGATCCTGAAGATTATCAGCACAAAGTTGGCGATCCACCTACTGATTTGAACCTACACCCAAACTCTCCTGGATATCGTTTAATCCTCAACAATATTCTTTTTCCTGCTGCAAAAAAGAAAAAACAAAAGACATAAACTTACTTAGCTTGTAATAAAAAAAGTCCCACTTTATTCAAAGCAGGACTTTTCTTTATAGGGTGGCAACGACCTACTCTCCCAGATATCACTCTAGTACCATCGGCGCAACTGGGCTTAACTTCTCTGTTCGAAATGGGAAGAGGTGGACACCAGTGCTATAGTCACCATAAAATCTTTAATATGACATTGGTAATGAGTATATATAATAAAAACAAAGTCTACGGGTAATTAGTATCACTCAGCTTTGACATTTCTGTCTTTACACTTGTGACCTATCAACGTCATCGTCTATAACGACCCTTAAAAGAAATCTAATCTTGAGATGAGTTTCGTGCTTAGA
>MDTB01074028.1_pt1 | contig 17674 bp, 13 predicted proteins | sample 811161 | NCBI WGS metagenome assembly MDTB01 (sample SAMN05326650, study PRJNA326480) | marine metagenome | isolation source: seawater | place: Mediterranean Sea | collected 2009
CAGCAATTGCTAAATCCGAACCATAACAAGTATTAGTCGAAGAAGAAACTAAAGCCTGTAAAGGATAACCTGGAGCAGAAATAGTAATAGGAACATCTATAACACAGCCACTTGTAATATCATCAACAGTAAGAATATGATTTCCAGCACTAACACCGGAAAAAAAAGTATCAAGCGGAAATGCATTAGTATTCACAACACCGTCTAATAAAAACTGATACTGTAAAATATTGACATAATTATCCACCCCAACACTAATAGTCCCATCTTTATCATCCCAACAATTTACATCTGAATAGCTAACAGAAAACTTAATAGGAGAAACTGTATCTGATGGAACAGAATTTTCAGCGCATGTTGACTCACTTGTTAAATAGAAAAAATTTGCACCAGGAGGCAAAAGATTTTTATTTATGCTGAAATTATCAACTGGAAAGTAAACACTATCTATAATAGAATAAGGACCTCCAATATTGGGTGCTGCATGTATATTGTATTGCGTAGCTGAACTAGCCCCTGAAGGATGATTCCAATTAAAAATAATATTACCATTTTCATCTTCCCACGCACAATCAAAATCAACAGCAGGTAAAGAATCTGCAGCAGTTACCTCTACAGTAATGGTTGCTATTGTAATAGCATTAGCGGGACAAAAATCATCATAAGCTTTTACTGCAAAAGTATAAATGTTTGAAGTTATACCACATCCAGCTTCAGTAGCAACATGACTACAAGCAGTCTGCCAATTAAATACTCCTTGAACTGATTGTAAACCAGTAATTGGAGGTATTACACCTGCAGAAGTAAATGTAGCACAAGGTGGGTTATCACACAAAGTAGTTGTAATATAATCATCTGCAAACTGACCTCCTGAAACGTCCAAAGTAATATCTTGCATACTACCATTAGCATACATATCATTGTCATTAGCAATAATACTAAAAGAAACATTTGCTCCAGCTGAAACAGTAGTATAATACTGATTAGGTAATGGAAATGGTGGAGAAACTGTTGGAGGAGAATTAATTATACCACCTGGAAGAGTAGGGCAAGAAATTAAGACAGCCTGTATCTCACGATAAATTGAAGCAACTAATTGACCACATTTAAATGCATCCACTCGAATAACAGAAACAAAATTACCATTGAGATTAGAGTTGTATGAGATTTCACCTGATTGAGGATCTAGCACAACACCACCTGGCAAAGGTGAATTAAAAGAATAAGGAGCTAAAAATGGTATTGGAACAGGATTTACTGGAGGATTGTATACGCCTATAGGACTCGCATCATCCAATGGTTGATCCCAGTTATAAACAATACTATCCAGTTCTAAATCAGAAGCATTATGAGTGTAAGAAAAAGGATAGCCAGCACAAATTATAGTCTGAGGACTTTCATTAAATTTTGGAGAATTATCAAAACAAGGATCTGCGGGAACTGGATTTCCCAATGCGTCTAAATAACTAAACATTGATGCTCTCAAAGTAAACCCCTCAGAAGGAGAAGTGGCACTTGATAAAACAAGATTTGTAATTGCTCCATTTCTACAACAATTATCCCATGTAAAATGCCATCCATTTGCTGGAGGAAATCCAGGAAGTGAAATGGGTTGAGATTCATAAATGTATTCTTCAACGGCACCAATAGGATTAGACTGACAATCTAATGCTAAATTTCCACTATTTGCAAAATCACAATCAGGAGATATATCAGCACTTAAAATAAAAGGCATAGAAACCTGAGTTACACTAGGGTGATTCCATACATCTAAAGTCTGAGTTAAAGTTGAAAGTGCTATACCGTCACAATCTCTATATAGTTTCATTGAAAAGATATATTTTCCTAAGTCTGGACCCACTTTAATACACCTCCATGTTATTTCTCCTCCCATTAGATGGGTAGCATGAAGCTGAACAGAATAAGAAATAATAGCTAAAATTAGTAGCAATCTTTTCATAACAATAGTATTTTCTACAAAAATACAAAAATAATCTCCAAATATCTGTTAAAAAATTAATTAAAATGATGAATTTTTACTAACTCTTTATAGTTACTTTTGAAATCACTAAAATTTTATAATGAACAACTATTTAGATAATTTAAATTCTGAACAAAGAAAGGCAGCAACGCATATTGAAGGTCCTATTATGGTTATTGCTGGCGCTGGATCAGGAAAAACAAGAGTTTTAACTTACCGAATCGCCCACCTTTTAAAACAAGGAGTTAGCGCATTTAACATCCTTTCCCTTACATTTACAAATAAAGCAGCAAAAGAAATGCAAAATAGAATTGAAGAAATTGTCGGCGAATCTAAGGCAATCAATTTATGGATGGGGACTTTCCATTCTACATTCTCAAAAATATTACGATTTGAATCAGAAAGATTAAATTATCCTACCAATTTTACAATATATGACACAGATGATTCAAAAAGTTTAATTAAAACAATAATAAAAGAGCTAGGTCTTGATAAAGAAATATACAAACCTTCATTCATTCGAAACAAAATCTCTTCACTTAAAAATAATTTCATAACTGTAGAAAAATACAAAAATAGTTTAGAGCTAAATCAACAAGATAAAATTGCAAAACGTACTGATTTTGGCAAAATATATCAAATTTATACAAAAAGATGCGAAAAAGCAGCTGCAATGGACTTTGATGATTTGCTATTAAAAACATACCAGCTACTAGAAAATCATTCAGATATCTTATTAAAATATCAGAAAAAATTTAAATATATTCTAATTGATGAATATCAAGATACAAATCATATTCAATATTTAATTATTAAAAAACTAGCAGCGCTTAATGAAAATATTTGCATAGTAGGAGATGATGCTCAAAGTATATATGCTTTTAGAGGAGCTAACATTCAAAATATTCTAAATTTCAAAATTGATTATCCTGACTACACAACATGTAAATTAGAGCAGAATTACCGTTCTACATCAACAATTGTTAATGCTGCGAATAGCATCATCAAACACAACGAAAAACAAATAAAAAAAGTTGTGTGGACAAAAAATAAAACTGGAGATAAGATACTTATTACAAATACAAGCTCAGACAATGATGAAGGAAGATTAGTTGCTAATACAATTATTGAAATACAAAAACAAAATCAAGAAAATTATAAAAATTTTGCAATCCTTTACAGAACAAATGCGCAATCAAGAGCTTTAGAAGAATCTCTAAGAAAAAGAAACATATCATATAAAATATATGGAGGAATATCTTTTTATCAAAGAAAAGAGATAAAAGATCTATTAGCATATTATCGACTCTGTATAAATCCAAATGATGAAGAGGCTTTTAAACGCATAATAAACTACCCTACCAGAGGAATTGGAACAACAACAATTCAAAATTTAAACATTGCTGCAAATAGATATGAAAAATCTATATGGGAAATTATTAATAACCTTGACGATATTGATATCAAAATTAATCAGGGGACCAAGAATAAAATACAAGAATTTGCAACAATGATTAATAATTTTATAATAAATGCGACGCAGAAAAATGCTTATCATACTGCAGAAGAAATTGCAAAAGAAACAGGTGTTTTCAATAAACTATACACTGATAAATCCCCTGAGGGAGTAAGTAAATTTGAAAATATTCAAGAATTACTAAATGGGATAAAAGATTTTGAAAAAAATGCAGATTTAGGTAGTAACAAACTCGCTGATTTTATGCAAGATGTTGCACTATTGACTGATCAAGACGAAGAAACAAAATACGATACTAATAAAGTTACATTAATGACAGTACATGCCGCTAAAGGTTTAGAATTCCCGTATGTTTTTGTAGTAGGATTAGAGGAGAATCTTTTTCCAAGTATGATGAGCGGAGAAAATCAAGAAAGTCTAGAGGAAGAAAGAAGATTATTCTATGTAGCAATTACTAGAGCTAAAATAAGATTATTTCTTTCATATGCTAAAACAAGATTTAAATGGGGGCAATTTACAGAGTCTAAGATGAGTAGATTTCTGAATGAATTAGATGAAGAATATATTGAAAAACAAGAAATATTTTTAGAAAAAAAAGATTACAAGCCATACAAAATATATCCTAAAGTAAAACTCGTAAAAACAAAATCTTACTCCAATAATCTCAAATCTATTCCTTCTAAAAAACTAACAAAAGTTAATACAGTTGAAAACACTGAAATTGGCAGGAACACACTAAATAAAATCAGAAATGGAATGGAGGTGAAACACAATAAATTTGGAAAAGGAAAAGTACTCAATATATCAGGAGAAGGAAGCAATAAAAAAGCAACTGTGTTTTTTAATGGTATTGGCCAAAAAAATCTACTTTTAAAATTTGCAAGATTAGAAATATTGAGTTGAAATCTAGCTCGTTAAATTAAAAATTTCTTTACAATTTATTGCATCAATATGTAGCTGATATTGAAGTTTTTCTAAATCCGAAAAATTTTTTTCATCTCTAATTCTCTCTATAAACTCAATTTTTAATCTTTCATTATATATATTAGAATTAAATTCAAATATATGAACCTCTATTGCAAATGATCCATCCGAAATAGATGGACGAAACCCCATATTTAACATACCAAAATATTCTTGGTCTTTTAAAAATACCTTCACAGCGTAAACACCATTTCTAGGTAAAATTTTCCAGTCTCCCAATATACTTATATTGGCAGTTGGAAAACCTATCTTACTTCCAATCTTATTTCCTGCAACTACTTGACCTGAAAGAAAAAAATTAGCATCTAAATAAGATGTTACTTTTCTAAAATCACCTTCTAAAATTGCATTCCTAATTTTAGTAGAACTAATTGTAACATTACCTTTATTCTGAGGTTCTATTTTTTCAATTTTAAAATCATACAAATCTGACAATTCAAGTAAATTATCAAATGTTCCCTCTCTATTTTTACCAAAATGATGATCAAAGCCAACTACCATATACTTCATATTAAGCTTACTCACTAAAAAATCTCTAATAAAGTTAACTGATTTTATTCTAGAAAAATCTTTGTTAAACTCATGTACAACTAGATTATTTAGGTCTGTTTTACTTAAAACATCTATATTCTCATCAATTGTATTAATCAACCTTAATTGTTGATCATCTGGATAAATAACATGCCTAGGATGAGGATGAAATGTTAATAAAACACTCTCTAGACCTTCCTTTTTAGCAATCGTATTTATACGATTAATAATAGTTTTATGCCCTGCATGTACCCCATCAAAAGTTCCAATTGTCACTATTGTATTAACATCTGCAGGAAAGTCCTCAATAGAATAATATATATTCACTTAATTCTGAATTATTTTTTTGTTGAAAAAGTGTTCAAAATTAACAATTAATTTAAACCCACATTTATTGGTATCAAACAATTTAAAAATAGTACGTTTGCAACTTAAAATTTAATTAAACTTATAACTACCTTTAAATAACTAATGATGTCAAAAAAAACTGGAAAAGTATCACAAATTATTGGACCTGTAGTTGATGTAACTTTTGAGAACAATGATGTAGGTTTACCAAACATATATGATTCTTTAGAAATTACTAGAAATAATGGAGAAAAATTAATTTTAGAATGCCAACAACATATTGGAGAGGATACCGTAAGAGCTATATCAATGGAAACTACTGATGGTATTAGTAGAGGAACTGAAGTAATTGCAACTGGAGCACCTATCAAGATGCCAACTGGAGAACATATAAAGGGAAGAGTTTTCAATGTAATAGGAGATGCTATTGATGGAATGGAAAATCTTGACAAATCAGATGGACTTCCTATTCATAGAGAACCTCCAAAATTTGAAGATTTATCAACTTCTACAGAAGTCCTGTTTACTGGAATTAAAGTAATCGATCTGATAGAGCCTTATGCCAAAGGTGGTAAAATCGGTTTATTTGGAGGGGCTGGTGTTGGTAAAACAGTACTGATCCAAGAATTAATTAATAACATAGCTAAAGGACATGGTGGACTTTCAGTATTTGCAGGTGTTGGTGAAAGAACTAGAGAAGGAAACGACCTAATGAGAGAGATGTTAGAATCTGGTATTATTAATTATGGTGAAGATTTTAATAGTTCAATGGAAAAAGGTGGATGGGACCTATCTAAAGCTGACAGAACAAAAATGGCAGATTCTAAAGCAACTTTTGTTTTTGGACAAATGAATGAGCCTCCGGGAGCAAGAGCTAGAGTTGCATTGTCAGGACTAACAATTGCGGAGTACTTTAGAGATGGAGATGGAACAGGAAAAGGAAAAGATGTTCTATTCTTTGTTGATAATATTTTTCGATTTACTCAGGCTGGATCTGAAGTATCAGCACTCCTTGGCCGAATGCCGTCAGCAGTTGGATACCAACCAACGTTAGCTACGGAAATGGGAACGATGCAAGAAAGAATTACTTCTACTAAAAATGGTTCTATTACATCAGTTCAAGCAGTATATGTTCCTGCAGATGATTTAACTGATCCCGCTCCTGCTACAACATTTGCGCACTTAGATGCAACTACTGTACTTTCAAGAAAAATTGCTGAATTAGGTATATATCCTGCAGTTGATCCATTAGATTCTACATCAAGAATCTTAACTGAAGACGTAGTAGGTGTTGAACATTATAAATGCGCACAAGATGTTAAAGAATTACTACAAAGATATAAAGAGCTTCAAGATATCATTGCAATACTAGGTATGGACGAGTTATCTGATGAAGATAAACTAGCAGTACATAGAGCAAGAAGAGTACAGCGATTCTTATCTCAACCATTTCATGTTGCAGAACAATTTACAGGTCTTAAAGGGGTACTTGTAGATATAGCTGATACTATCAAAGGATTTAATATGATTATGAATGGTGAAGTTGATAAATATCCTGAAGCTGCTTTCAATTTAGTTGGAACCATTGAAGAAGCAATAGAAAAAGGTGAAAAAATGTTAGCAGAAGCCAAATAAATTATGAAGTTAGAGATTATCACACCTGAAAAACAATTATTTAATGGAGAAGTCTCTTCTGTGAGACTTCCTGGAAAAAATGGAGAATTTGAAATACTTAAAAATCACGCTCCGATTATTTCAACACTAAATAAAGGTGAAATAAGAGTAATTAGTAATGATAGTACAAAAAAATTTGAAATTAATGGTGGTGTAATTGAAATGCAAAACAATAAAATTATTGTGCTTGCAGAATAATATTTTATATAATTCTAAATAAATTTAAATAGAGGGTCAATATTGACCCTCTATTTTATATTTGAAACATGAAAAAATACATTTATATCATCATAACTACTTTGTATTCATGTACAAATAATTTTCAACTTAAAGAAGGTGACATACTATTTCAGGATTTAGACTCTTCCCCGCTCTGTGATGCAATAGAATTAGTTACTCCTGGATATAGTGAAGGTAATTTCTCTCATATAGGCTTTGTAATCTATGACTCTTTAAAACTAAAAGTTCTCGAAGCAATACCACCAAAAGTAACTCTAACAGAATTAGATGTTTTTTTAAATAGATCTAAAGATAAAAATGCAAACCCAAAAGTCATAGTAGGGAGACTAAAAGAAGAGTATAAAGATGCTATACCTAATGCTGTAAAATTTGCAAAAAAGAAAATTGGAATAGATTATGATAATAATTTTATTTTAAATAATAATAAATATTATTGCTCGGAATTAATATATGACATGTTTCTAAAATCATCTATATTTAATTTACAACCAATGACATTTCTTCACCCAGAAACTAAAGATACAATCACTGCATGGAAAGATCATTATTCCAAATTAGGCATGCAAATCCCTCAAAACAAACCAGGGATAAATCCTGGATCAATGTCTCTTTCAAAAAAAATAAATATTGTTCATATTTATGGGATACCTGATGGAATGAGATAATAACTCAAAAACTAAGATTAAATATTTTATTAAAAATTTAAAATACAATAAAATGAAAAACAAATTATTGATAATAATTTCACTTGTAACAATTATTACACCACAAAACATCAGTGCTCAACAAACAATTAAAAAAGATATTGCTGAAGTAGTAGTTTCTGCAAACAGAGCACAAACAAATGAAAATATTACAAATGTTATTATAATTGATAAAGAAGAGATAGAAAATGCTCCTGTACAAACAATTGAAGATTTATTAGAATATGCAATAAATGTAGATGTTAGACAACGTGGCGTACAAGGTGTCCAAGCAGACATTAGTATCAGAGGGGGTACATTTGAACAAGTTCTAGTAATGCTAAATGGAATTAAATTAAATGATCCTCAAACAGGTCACCATACTATGAGTTTACCAGTAGGTCTTGATCAAATAGAAAGGATTGAAGTAATTACAGGAGGATCAAGCAGAATATTTGGTAATTATGCCTACACAGGAGCAATAAATATCATCACAAAATTAATAGGAGACAACTCTATATCTATTAGTAGTGGTGATAATGAATTTAAAAGCATAGGAGTAAACTCTAATTATTCTAGCAACAATATACAGCATAATTTATCTATAAATCAAAAGTCAAGTGAAGGGTATATAGAAGGAATGGACTACAAAATCAGTAGATACTACTATCAGGCTACCGCAAATATTCTTAATATAAATTCTCGTTTTAATGCAGGTTATACAAAAAAAGAATTTGGGGCTTTTAGTTTTTATACACCAAAATACCCTAATCAGTTCGAAATTACAAATACAACATTTATATCACTGCAGTTGAAAAAAGAAGGTGAAATACAGCTAGAAAATAAAATGTATTGGAGAAAACATAATGATGAATTCATACTATTTAGAGAAAACCCATCATGGTACCACAATTTTCATGAAACAAATGTATTTGGAATTGATATGAATATCATACAAAAAACTAAAAGCGGAACAAATGTATTGGGTATGGAAATCAGAACTGACAATATCATCTCAAATGTTTTAGGAGACAGTTTAAAAAACCCAATTAGAATCGATGATAATAATTTCTATTACAAAGGAGCAAGTAAAACTACCACAAATATCTTTGCAGAAAAAAATATCAAATTAAACAATTTAATAATATCTTCAGGATTCATGATGAATGTGGATTCTGAATATGGAAACGAATATTTTCCTGGTATAGATATATCAAATAATATTTATGAAAATATTAAATTATTTGCTTCATATAATAAATCTATGAGGACTCCAAACTATACAGAACTTTACTATTTATCTCCAACTAACGCAGGAAATGTCAATCTAAAATCCGAACATTCTACAAACAAAGAAATTGGAATAAAATGGCAAGATATAATACATAAAACTAGCGTTACATACTATCAAAGAAAAGGAGTGAACATGATTGATTGGGTATTAATAAATGGAGATAGCGTCTGGAGAACTCAAAACTTAAGCCAAGTTACAACTTCAGGATACGAAATCAATTCAAAAATTAATTTAAACAAACTAATCAGCGTTAAATTCCCTATCTCATACTTATTGGTAAACTATGCTCAAAATGCATCGGATACAACTTCAGTAGGATTTCAATCGGCATATGTGCTAGATCATCTTAAAACAAACTTTTCGTTAACAGCCACGCAAATTATCAATCCTAAGATTAGAATTGACTGGAGAGCCTCTTACCAAGATAGAGAAGGTGGATATATTGATTTTACAAGTGGAGGAGAATCTGAATATCTTCCTTTTTGGTTAGTATCTACAAGAGTATCATATCAAGTATTTGAAAAAAATAGTATTTTCTTAGAAATCAATAATTTACTTGACAATAAATATGTAGATTTTGGAAACATACCTCAGCCAGGAAGATGGATGAGAATAGGCTTAGATATAAAATTATAGATGTTATAGATGACTATATCAATATTTATTCTTTATCTTTTGTATCAATAATGATTGTTACTGGGCCATCATTTATTAACTTTATTTTCATATTAGCGCCAAACTTGCCCGAATAAATTTCTTTAGATAATACAGAATATAAATCTTTTTTAAATTGTTCATACAATACAACAGCTTGATCATTACTAGCAGATCTAATATATGAAGGCCTATTACCTTTCTTAGTCTTAGCATGTAAAGTAAACTGGCTTACTACAAGTACATCACCATTAGTATCTAAAATAGAATGGTTCATCTTATTCCGGTCATCACGAAATATTCTAAGCTGTGCAATTTTGTTAGCAAGCCAAAATGCATCCTCTTTGGTGTCTCTAACCTCAATACCAAGCAAAATAACAAGCCCTTCATTTATCTCTGTAACAATCTTATTTTCAATAGAAACAGAAGCCTTAATAACTCTTTGTATAATAGCCCTCATTTAATAACAAGTAGTTCTAAAATAATTATCTTCTTGTGTTAACATATTTAAATAATTCTGATATCTACTTTTCGCAATACTTCCATTATTTACAGCCAACTTAATTGCACAATTAGGCTCATCCTTATGAATGCAATTATAAAATCTACATTTTTCTTTCAATAATAAGACTTCCGGGAAATAATTTCCAATCTCATTCAGATCTAAGTTTACCAAACCAAAGCCTTTTATGCCAGGCGTATCAATAATGGAAGCACCAAAATCCAATTCAAATAATTCTGAGAATGTAGTAGTATGCTGACCCTGATTATGTGTTGCAGAAATACTCTGAGTATTGATATTAAGATCGGGCTGCAATCTATTTATTAATGTCGACTTTCCTACTCCTGAATGACCAGCAATCATATTTACTTTGTTCTTCATTAACTTTTTCACAATCGACATATCATCATGAATAACTGAAAAAGATATACACTGATAATTAATTTTTTCATAAAGTAATTGTAATTTTTCTTGTTCCAATTTAAGTTTATTATCTAATAGATCAAGCTTATTAAATAATAACACAACATCTATATCATAAGCATATGCAGCTACTAAAAATCTATCAATAAAAGCTGTTGTTGTTACAGGGCTATTTAAAGTAATCATCAAAATTACTTGATCAATATTTGATGCTATAACATGTGTTTGTTTGGATAAATTAACTGACCTTCTAACAATTTGATTTTTCCTTTCATGTAAACTTATAATTGTCCACAATTCTGATTCTTGCACTAACTCTACTTTGTCTCCAACTACAATTGGATTAGTACTTTTAATACCTGCTATTCGAAATCTACCCTTAAGTCGAGATTGCACAATCTCATTATTTTCCATTTTTACAATATGGTACTTACCCGTTGTTTTAATTACTATTCCCTTCATCATTGCAAAAATACGATTATAAATTACTTATATTTACCAAAATTTAAATTATGAAAAAACTACTAATTATATTACTGTTTCCTTCAACAACTCTAATATCGCAAACTTCACATATTGTAAATGCAGGAATGATGTATTTTAACCCATACGAATTAAATATTAACATAGGAGACACAATACATTGGATTAATGACGGAGGAAATCATAATGTAAACTTTAATATAAATACTTTAACTGGATTATCTTTTAATAATCCTGAAACATTTGTGTCAACCCCAACTACATCTATGAATATTTACTCTCACATTTTTACTATTTCAGGAACATATAATTATGATTGTTCAGTTTATGGACACGCTTCTAGTGGAATGACTGGAAAAATAATTGTTAATAATATAAATTCAATTAATGAGCAAAGTTATGCCAAGAAAATTATAAAGATAATTGATTTATTGGGTAAAGAAACAAAACATACAAATCAACCCCTATTCTACTTATATGATGATGGAACAGTAGAGAAAAAAATAACATTAAATTAAAATTATTTTTATTCTGTGTCAATTATTATAGAAAATTTAAATAAATATTACGGATCACAAAAGGCTCTTAGTGATATTTCCTTCTCATTAAAAAAGGGTGAGATTGTAGGTTTTTTAGGTCCAAATGGAGCCGGAAAATCAACGTTGATGAAAATCATCTGTTGCTATCTAAAAAAAGATAGTGGAAAAATAGAAATCTGCAACTTAGATTTAGAAGAGAATGAGATGTTTATAAAATCAAAAATTGGGTATCTAGCAGAAAATAATCCTCTCTATAAAAATATGTATATTAAAGAATATCTCTATTTTATAGGAGCTCTCTACAAAATTCAAAACCTTAAAAGCAAAATACAAGAAATGGTACACACAACAGGACTACAACCTGAAATAAATAAACAAATAAAGAGTCTTTCTAAAGGATACAAACAAAGAGTGGGGATTGCTGCAGCACTAATTCATAATCCAGAGGTTTTAATTTTAGATGAGCCAACTACTGGATTGGATCCAAATCAATTAATTGAAATTAGAAATCTAATCAAAACTATAGGTAAAGAAAAAACTGTTTTACTTTCTACTCATATTATGCAAGAGGTTGATAAAATATGTGACAGAGTAATTATAATTAATAAAGGAAAAATTATTGATGATAAATTAATCTCGGATTTTCAAAAGCATAATATTAATATAGAACAACATTTTCAAAAATTAACTACCTAAAAAAACTCTAATTTATATAAAAAATATATACATTTGCAGGTATAAAAGTGGAAAGATTTGACCTATTGCAACCACTAAAAAAAATGCTAAAAAGAATCTATTTAGCATCTACCAAAGTCAAATCTTAAGTAAAAAAAAAAAATTAGTATAAGATATGTCATATTATTTTACTTCAGAATCAGTATCAGAAGGACACCCAGATAAAGTAGCAGATCAAATATCAGATGCATTATTAGATAATTTCCTTGCGCAAGATCCTAACTCAAAAGTAGCTTGTGAGACCTTAGTAACAACAGGACTTACAGTACTAAGTGGAGAAGTCACAACGAAAGCATATATTGATGTACAAAAGATTGCAAGAGAAGTGATTCTAAAAATAGGATACAATAAATCAGAATACCAATTTGACGGAGATAGTTGCGGTGTAATTTCTGCAATACATGAACAATCTCCTGATATTAATCAAGGTGTTGTGGAAGGAAAAGGCTTAAACAAAGAACAAGGAGCTGGTGATCAGGGAATGATGTTTGGATATGCAACAAATGAAACAGAGAATTTTATGCCACTTGCTTTAGATATTTCTCATAAAATACTTATAGAACTTGCAAAAATTAGAAGAGAAGGTAGAGAAATGACTTATCTAAGGCCAGATTCAAAATCTCAAGTTACTTTAGAATATAATGATGATCATACTCCCAAAAGAATTAGTGATATTGTTGTTTCTACGCAACATGATGATTTTTCAAGCGAAAAAAATATGCAAGAAAAAATACAAAAAGATGTAGAAGAAATTCTTATTCCTAGAATAAAGAAACAACTATCTCCGGAAAATAAGACTTTATTTGGAAGCGAAAAATACCATGTAAACCCAACAGGAAAATTTGTAATTGGTGGTCCTCATGGAGATACAGGGCTTACCGGAAGAAAAATCATTGTAGATACTTATGGAGGAAAAGGTGCACATGGAGGTGGGGCTTTTTCAGGAAAAGATCCGTCTAAAGTTGATAGATCAGCAGCTTATGCAACTCGTCATATTGCAAAAAACCTAGTAGCGTGCGGTATTGCAGAAAGAATATTAGTACAAGTAAGCTATGCTATCGGTATAGCTGAACCAATGGGAATTTTTATAAATACCTATGGAACCTCAAAAATCAATATGACAGATGGAGAAATTGCTAAAAAAATCAAAAAAATGAAATGTTTTGATTTAAAACCAGCATCAATTATTAGCAGATTAAAACTAAAAAACCCTATATATTCTGAAACAGCAGCTTACGGACACATGGGAAGGAATCCAGAAAATAAAACAGTCACTTTCACAATTAAAGGCAAAGAAAAAAACTTTGAAATAGAAACTTTCACTTGGGAAAAACTTGATTGTCAAGAACAAATAAGATCTGCTTTCAATTTATAAGAACAAATCTATATATGTATTACCTCTTCATATGCGTCAGCAACAGCTTCCATGACAGCTTCACTCATAGTTGGATGAGGATGGACTGACTTCAATACTTCGTTACCTGTTGTTTCTAATTTACGAGCTACTACTGCCTCGGCAATCATCTCTGTAACATTAGCTCCTATCATATGACATCCTAACCATTCACCATATTTAGCATCAAAAATAACTTTCACAAAACCATCTTTATGACCTGCTGCAGATGCTTTTCCTGATGCAGTAAAAGGAAACTTACCTACTCTTATTTCATACCCTTGCTCCTTTGCAGCAACCTCCGTCATACCTACTGAAGCAATTTCTGGACTTGAATAAGTACATCCAGGTATATTTCCATAATCAATTGGATCTGGATTATGTCCAGCAATCTTCTCTACACAAGTAATTCCCTCTGCCGACGCGACATGAGCAAGTGCTTGGTTAGATAAAATATCACCAATAGCATAATAACCATCAATATTTGTTTTATAATAATCATCTACTAAAACCTTACCTTTATCTGTTTTAATACCTACATCTTCTAAGCCTATATTCTCAATATTAGCAGTAATACCAACTGCAGAAAGAACTACATCGCACTCAATTGTTTCATTTCCTTTTTTAGTTTTAACAAGTACTTTGCATCCATTACCTGACTTATCTACGCTCTCTACAGAAGAATTAGTCATAACTTTAATTCCTGTTTTTTTGAAAGATCTTTGTAACTGCTTAGAAATATCAAGATCCTCAACAGGTACAATGTTTGGCATAAATTCAATAAGAGTAACGTCAGTTCCTATAGCATTATAAAAATAAGCAAACTCTACTCCTATTGCTCCTGATCCAACAATTACCATCTTTTTAGGAGCGCTTGGTAAAACAAGTGCTTCTCGATAACCAATAACCTTTTTACCATCTTGTGGTAAATTAGGTAACTCTCTAGATCTTGCTCCAGTTGCTATAATAATATGTTTAGCAGTATAATCAGTTGTTTTATTATCATTAGTAACACTTACTTTGTTATTAGGTTTTACTTTTCCAAATCCATTAATAACCTCGATTTTATTCTTTTTAAATAAATAATCTATACCATTGCTCATACCATCAGCAACATCACGACTTCTCTTAATAATAGAAGGGAAATCTGCATTAGCATTTTTCACATTAATCCCATAATCTTGAGCATGATTAATATATTCAAAAACCTGTGCTGACTTCAAAAGTGCTTTAGTAGGAATACATCCCCAGTTTAAACACACCCCACCAAGGCTTTCTTTTTCAACAACTGCCACTTTTAATCCTAATTGAGAAGCGCGTATAGCTGCAACATAGCCTCCAGGTCCAGATCCTAATACGATAACATCATAGTTCATTTTATTTTTTTTTAAGTTCTTGTTTTAAGATCACAATATTAGTTAAAACATCTTGAACTGAGATATCATCTATACAACTTTTTTATCAACTACACAAAATTTAAATTCTTATTAATTTTACTGAATAATAATTACTTTAAATGTATACTATAAAAGATAAGCTAGAATTATAAGTAAGATACATAACATTTCTAAAATTTGTAAGTTTGCTTTCTAATATAAATATTAATGATATTCTACACTATAAGCTATAACAATCCTCACAGACATTTTGTAGATTTTGAACTTTCTACAAATACTAAAGGAGTAGATAGCATGCAATTTCAACTTCCTGCATGGAGACCAGGCAGATATGAACTGGCTAACTTTGCTCAGAACATACAAAAATGGAAAGCCTTTGATGAAAATAATAATTCATTACCTTTTAAAAAAACAACTAAAGATTTATGGCAAGTATATACAAAGGGAATTAAAAAAATTACCATAAAATATAATTTTTATGCTAATCAATTGGATGCGGGAGCATGTTATTTAGATGAACATCAGCTATATTTAAATCCTGTACATTGCATGTTCTATATAGTTGAAAGAACTGAAGAGGAATATAAATTAAATCTGCAAATCCCTAAAGATTATAACATTGCTTCATCAATGAAGAAACAATCAAATACTCTTTCTGTACTGAGTTATGATATGCTTGCAGAATCGCCTATTATCTGTTCAAATAATCTGCAACACAAAACTTATGAAGTAGATCAAATTACATTTAATTTATGGTTTCAAGGTAAATGCAATTTAGATTGGGGTAAATTAAAAACTGATTTTACCGCTTTCACAAAAGAACAAATAAAACACTTTAATGGATTTCCAGTTGATGAATACCATTTCTTTTTCCAAATCACTCCATATAGATCATATCATGGTGTTGAACATACTAAAAACACAGTTCTGCTTCTAGGACCTGGTAGTGAGATAATGAATAAAAGATATGAAGATTTACTCGGAGTGTGTTCTCATGAACTCTACCATACATGGAATATAAAAGCTATACGTCCACAGGAAATGTATCCGTATGATTATACTAAGGAAAACTACTTTCGCACAGGATTTGTGGCTGAAGGAGTAACAACATATATGGGAGACATTATGTTATATAAATCCAAAGTGTTTAACTGGGATCAATTTATAAAAACACAAAATCAGAACTTAGAACGACATCTTACTAATTATGGCAGGTATAACCTATCAGTTGCTGACAGTGGCTTTGACACTTGGCTAGATGGATACAAACTAGGATCTCCAGATAGAAAAACCTCTATCTATCCTGATGCTGCTCTATGTATGCTAATGGTGGATTTAGAGATCATAAAAAACACAAATGGAGACAATAGCTTACACTCTGTCATGCAGGATCTGTACGAATCCTTTGCTCTTAAAAAAAGAGGTTATTCTGAAAAAGATTTTAAAAATATATGTGTAAAATATGGTGGAGAGAAAGTTGCTGAAATTTTTCAAGATCATATTTATGGAACAGAAGATTATATACCCAACCTCAAATCATCTTTAAAATCAGTAGGGCTAAAATTAGAAAAAAAGAATAATCCTAATCTTTCTGCTCAATATTTTGGATTCTTTGCCACAAAAGAGAACAATAAAATAATAGTTAAGAAAGTAGAGCCAGAATCAATATGTGATAAAAATGGTATAGCTCCAGAAGACGAGATCAGTAAGATAAATGGACTAGAAATAAAAGAAAGCCTAAATAAAATCCTAAAAAAATGTAAAGAAAAAACTAACTTTACTATAAAAAAGAAATTTTCTGAAAAAGTAATACCTTTAACTATTGGAAATCATTATCAATTATTAGAAATACAAAAAATAAATAATCCTACATCAAAACAATTAACTTTTAGAAAAATGTGGTGTAATAATTAAATCTATAAAATATGAAAAATATATATTATATAATAACAACTATGATAGTACTCAGTGGTTGTAGCCAAACACTTTTAATCACTCAAGGAGAACAAGGTTATGCTGGGGAATTAGATAATAAATATGAAATATCTGAATTAAATAAGGTAACCTCTGAGGCAGTTTCTGTATTTGGATTAGGACGTGGCGAACATAGAGAAGATGGGTTAATAACGAACCTTGTAGCACAGGATTTAAATTACACTCAATCTAACCTTATAAGATTAGCTACATTCATCACATACTCAAGCATAATACCAAGTACATTCGGAGTAAATTCCAGTACTGGTGCAATAACTATTCCTTTAGGAATCTTATTTGGTGGTATACTAAATAATGTAACTTGGGCAAGAACTAGTTCAAATGAAGCTATTACAAATGCA
>MDTB01156790.1_pt1 | contig 17674 bp, 15 predicted proteins | sample 811161 | NCBI WGS metagenome assembly MDTB01 (sample SAMN05326650, study PRJNA326480) | marine metagenome | isolation source: seawater | place: Mediterranean Sea | collected 2009
CTATCATCTATTGCTGAATATTCTAATAAATCTTATGTACCTGACCTGAGAGGACTAAGCATGCGAAGAGCCATGAAGACTATGGGCAATTTAGGTTTAAAACCTATAGCAAGGGGAAGCGGAAAAGTTTTATCTCAAAATCTTATGCCTGGCTCTTTAGTGAATAAAGGAACGATTTGCGTCGTTGAGTTACAATAATGAAAAATCTCGATGAAATCGTCCATAATATTGTACCATTAGGTCATGACGTGCCAAATACTCTTATCCATGGTTTGGCAATGAATTCAAACGAGGTAAATAAAGGTGACATATTTATTGCAATACCTGGAACTAGGTTAGATGGGCATAATTTTATTGCACAAGCCATAGATAAAGGCGCATCAGCCATTATATCTAACGGGAAGGACTTAGGCAAGCTACCTGTGCCACAAATAAAAGTGGCAAATCCACGAAAAGCCGCATCAATTGTGGCATCGGAGTTTTATGGACATCCTACAAAACATTTAAAAGTTATTGGAATAACAGGTACTAATGGTAAAACAACCACAGCCTCAATCTTGAAATCTATTCTAGATAATGCGGGATATAAAGTTGCTCAAATTGGGACACTTGGTCTTATTGCTGATGATTTTGAACAAATTAAAACCCTGACTACACCAGATCCTATAACTCTTCAAAAACTATTCTCACAATTGAAAGAAGCCAATTATTCACATATTGTCATGGAGGTATCGTCACATGCGCTTGACCAGTTTAGAGTTGCAGACGTCGATTTTGATATTGCAGTTTTTACTAATTTATCTCCAGAACATCTTGACTATCACGCGACAGTAGAGTCTTATTTTCAATCTAAACTTAGATTATTTACAATGCTGACAATTAATTCAACAGCCATTGTAAATATTTCAGATTCATTTGGAAAGCGAATATCAAAAAAATCCCTAGCTCCCGTTGTTCCGTTTTCAAAAAGCAATAACAATTCTATTCACTACAAAAAAATGGAAACTTCAATGGCTGGAATAGCTGGTGAAATAATTGCTGGCCGAAACAAATATTCAATAAAGTCAAGATTAATCGGCGATTTTAATAGTGAAAATATTCTTGCTGCAGTTTCAGTTGCTCATGCATTAGGAGAAAATAAAAAAGATATAGAGAATGGTATAAGAAATTGTAATTCTATACCGGGGCGAATGGAACCTTATTGCTTATCATCTGGAGCAATTGTGATCATTGATTATGCACATACTCCAGATGCTTATTTAAAAGTATTAAGTACTATAAGACAAAGCCAGAGTGATTCTGGCAATTTATACGCCGTATTTGGTGCAGGCGGAGACAGAGATAAAACAAAGCGTCCACAAATGGCAGAAATTGCTGAAAGATTTGCAAAACACTGTTTTATTACTCCTGACAACCCTAGAACTGAAAACCCAGAAAAAATAGCAAAAGAAATATCTATGGGCTTTAAAGGTTCTGATTACACGATTTTTTGTGAACGCAGCTTAGGGCTAAAAGCAGCATTTGGACGAGCTAAGGAGAAAGATATTATCATTGTTTTAGGAAAAGGTAGAGAGCAGTATCAAGATATAATGGGTGCTAAGATTTTTTATTCTGACATTGAAATTATAAAAGAATATCAATGAGAATTTCATTAAAGCACCCCGAAAGTTTTGCAGCAGTTTTTGAATCGGTAACAAAAAACAAACTTTACCGACCAGTTACAGGAATTACAACGGATAGCAGAGAAACAAAAACTGGTGACCTCTACATAGCTTTGGAAGGTGAAAATTTTGATGGTCATAACTTTATGGACCAAGTTGATAAATCTGGTGCAGTAGCAGCATTAGTCAGTAAAAATTTTGAAGGCTTAGATATACAACAAATTAAGGTAAATAATCCCCTAGGTGAGATTGGAAAGGTTGCAAAAGAATGGCGTTTAAGATTTGATTTTCCAGTAATTGCAATTACCGGTTCAAACGGAAAAACATCTACAAAAGAATTATTATTACATGTCTTATCAGATGATTTTAATGTGCATGCCACTGAGGGGAATTTCAATACGCATATTGGACTTCCCCTTACCCTATTGCAAATGAATGTGACACACAATATTTCAATACTTGAGATGGGTGCCAGCTTACCAGGGGAAATTGAAGGTCTTTGTAATATAGCAAGGCCAACACACGGATTAATTACTAATATCGCAACAGCCCATCTAGAGGGTTTTGGGTCAATAGAAAATATTGCTTATGAAAAGGGTGCCCTTTTTCGTTTCCTTGAAAGCAATGGTACTGCTTTCTTGAATAAAACAGATGATATGATAAACAATATTTCATATACAGGTAAAAAAATCACATTCGGGCTAACTCCTGAATGTGATTTCCCTGCAGATATCTACCAAAAGGAAGATGGTACTCTTGCATTAATCTTAGATACATATGAGATACATACTGGCACTCATAATTTATCCTTAATTAAAAACAGTATAGCAGTTTCTGCAGTTGCAATAACTCTTGGAATAGATTGGAATCGATTAAAAACAAAACTGCTGTCTTTCACTTCACCTCCAGGTAGATGCAATGTAAAACATTTTAATGGTGTAACGATTATTGATGATACATATAATGCTAACCTTGCATCTTCTTTAGCAGCAATAGACTATCTAAATGCTTTTTCAGGAAATGGTAGAAGAATTCTTGTATTTGGTGACATGTTTGAACTTGGGACTTCTTCAAATGAGCAACATCGTCGAATTGGTCAAAAATGTTCTGAATTAAACCTCGATGGCGTTTACACAATTGGCAACCATACCAAACACACAGATTCCGCGATTAGCAATGGCATTGACCATATTCATTATAATTCAAAAGATAATCTAATCACCTCTTTAAGAAAGAAAATCATAGCTGGCGATAAAATATTATTCAAAGGCTCTAGGGGTATGGAAATGGAAAAAGTTATTAAGGGAGTTTTCGACTTATAATGTTATATCAATTTCTTTTGCCATTTAAAGATTCGATATCATTATTCAACCTATTTGAATACATAACATTTCGTGCTGCTATTGCTTCAATTACAGCATTAATAATAAGCTTCATTATTGGGCCCTGGGTTATCCACATACTACATAAAAACCATATTGGCGAAGAGATTCGGCAAGCAGGTCCTAAATCTCATATGGAGAAAGAGGGCACGCCCACAATGGGAGGAGTCATCATTTTAATGGCAGTACTCCTCCCAACCCTCCTTTTTGCAAAAGTTAACAGTGTCTTAATTCAGATTATAGTATTTGCAACAATTTGGATGGGCATTATTGGCTTTATAGATGATTACCTAAAAGTAGTAAAAAAAATCAAACGTGGTTTAATAGCCCGATATAAACTTGCAGGACAAATCCTACTAGGCTGCATTGTAAGCTTTTGGATATTTAATACACCAGACTTCATTGACTTCAATACTAAGACTACGGTGCCTTTTTTCAAAAATGTTGAAATTGATTTTGGAGTGCTTTACCCATTAATGGTAATCCTTGTCATAACAGGGACATCTAATGCAGTTAACTTAACAGATGGATTAGATGGTTTATTAGCTGGGCTTTTGGCTATATGTTTTACGGTCTTTTCAGCAGTAGCTTATATTTCAGGAAGAATAGATTTCTCTGACTATTTAAATATTATCTATATCCCTGGTGCTGGTGAGCTCACTATCTTTACGGCTGCAATGGCTGGAGCTTGCATTGGATACTTGTGGTTTAACTCATATCCTGCTGAAGTATTCATGGGCGATACTGGATCACTTTCGACTGGTGCTGCTTTGGGTACACTTGCAATCTTATTAAAAAAAGAATTACTTCTTTTAATTATTGGTGGCGTCTTCGTCTGGGAGGCTCTATCAGTGATTATTCAAGTTTCATATTTTAGATATACAAAAGAATTTTCTGGTACTGGGAAAAAGTTTTTTATGATGGCTCCGATTCATCATCATTTTGAACTCAAAGGTTGGCCTGAATCAAAAGTAGTGATACGATTTTGGATTATTGGACTCCTTTTAGCACTTTTTTCTCTAACCACTTTTAAAATAAGATGATAGATATCCAAAAAAGAGAACATATTGCCTTGAGAGACAAAAGAGTTACAGTAATCGGCTTGGGTATAAGTGGTGTGGAAGCAGCTAAGCTTGCGAATTATCATGGCGCTAGAGTATTTACAAGTGATTTAAGCTCTAGTAAAATGGTAAATACTCATGCAATGGATCTAATGCATAAACATCATATTCCAAGTGAGACGGGTGTTCAAAGTGATAAAATTTATGATGCAGACTTATGGGTCATATCTCCTGGTATTTCAAAAAATAATGAAATTGTTTTAGAAGCAATTAGAAGAGGAATTCCCATCGTTGGAGAAATTGAGTTTGCAAGTTGGTTTACAGATTCTCCAATTATTGCAATTACCGGGTCTAACGGAAAAACAACAACAGCTCACGCACTATCTCAAATGTGTCAAAATAAAGATTTTAATGGCGTGATGGCTGGCAATATGGGTCTACCATTTTCTGAGAGAGTTTTAAATGAGACTTTAACACCAGACAAAAAAAGACTCTACATACTAGAAGTGTCGAGTTTCCAAATGGAGTTCACTAAACATTTTTCACCTGATTTTGTTGTATATACTAATATTTCAGAAGATCATATGGACCGTCATAGTACTATGAAAGAATATATTCAATTAAAAATAGACCTATCTAAAAATCTAAAAAAAGAAGGCTTTATAATTTATAATAGGGATGATAATGAACTGCATAAAGCTTTGAAAAACGACCCTACCCAAAAACAAACTTTTAGCACTACCTATAAGGAAACATTATTTTATCTGGATAATAATAAAATTATAGGCCCATCAAAAACTATCTTGGCAAATGTGAAAGATTTAAAAGTATATGGTGAACATAACATAGCAAATTTATTTGCAGCAGCAACATGCTCTTATTTGATAGGTGTTCCCGAAAATAACATTAGTAGTACTATAAAAGAATTTCAAGGTGTTGAACATCGCCTAGAACATGTCAAATTTATAAATAATGTAGAATTCGTGAATGATTCAAAAGCTACAAATATACAATCTGTCAAAGTAGCTATTGATAGCTACAATAAACCTATCATTCTTATCCTTGGTGGTTATAACAAAGGCGCAGATTTTCGGCTACTCCTTCCACATATCAAATCAAGTAATGTAAGAGACATAGTCTCATATGGAGATGCCGGCGGGCAAATAAATACTGCACTAGGGGATGCGGTGAGTTCGGTACAAGTTACCGATCTTAACTCTGCAGTTAAAAAAGCCCATAGTCTGGCTACTCCCGGAGATATTGTACTATTATCTCCGGGTTGCGCCAGCTTTGACCAATTCCCAAATTTTGAAGTCAGAGGCAATTTTTATAAATCGATTGTAAGAAACGAATTATGATAGACATTTTAATTCAAAGATATGATCGTCAGTTGCTCATATACCTATGTATTTTAGCTGTTATAGGGACCATCATGCTTTACAGTGCTAGCTGGTATGAATCTTTTGCTTCATCTAATGGCAGAACCGATATGCTTTTCTTGCAAAATCATTTGAAAAGATTGTTAATTGGCGTGGTTTTTCTATTTTCCTTTATATTAATTGATTATAGAAAACTAAAAGAGATTTCTCCGTATTTTATTATCATATCACTATTGTTATTAATTATAACAAAAGGGTATTACTTATTGAACGGGTTTTCCTGGTATAAACCAGCTCGTTGGTTATACTTTGGCTCTATTTCTCTTCAAACATCTGACATTGCCCGTTTCTCGATAATTATTTTTATGGCGTATTACGCTGATAAAAAAAGAGAAAATCTTAAGGATTTTCAGCTCGGTCTGCTACCAGCTTTGTCAGTTTTAACTATAACGATGGCATTAATCATAATTCAGCCAGATTACAGTACTGCATTAATGATTGGATTGATTGGTATCATTATTTTATTTATTGGTGGCGCTAAAACGTCGCAGCTATCATTATCTTGTTCAGGTGCACTGCTGGTAGGTATTCCTATACTTCTATCACGAGAGTATAGATATAATCGAGTGATTAGTTGGTTTGGTAGTTGGTTTGGAGTGAATTATCACTCAGATATCGGATACCAGGCGAATGAATCACTAAAGAGTTTAGGTAATGGGGGTTTTTTTGGAGTGGGACTAGGTAATAGTATTGAAAAAAATCATTTTTTACCAACCCCGCATACCGACTTCATTTTTGCAATCATTGGTGAAGAATTGGGATTTATCCTGGGTACTGTACCCGTTTTAACATTATTTGTGTTGATCTTTTTTCGAGGATTAAAAATATCAAAAAAATGCACTGACCCTTTTGGTGTTTTCTTATCAATAGGAATCGCATTTAATCTTGTTTTATATGCATTTGTAAATGCAGCAGTGGTAACAGGTATATTCCCAGTTACAGGTCTTCAAATGCCCATGGTGAGCTATGGTGGTTCGGGGATGGTGATCAACATGGCCATGATGGGCATTTTATTGAATATTTCACAATCCGCTCGTTCCATAGGTGGGAGAAGAGGTTGGAGCTCTACATTAAATGCTTAGACGGAAAATACTCATTGCAGGCGGCGGTACAGGCGGACACTTATTCCCCGCCTTAGCTATAGGTGAAGAAATTCATCGACGAGATCCAGATGCAAAAATCCACTATGTAGGTTCAACATTTGGGCTCGAAGCAAAAGTGTTTCCAGTCAAAGATGTTTGGCATACTTTACTACCAATTCGCGGATTTCAACGTGGAATAACTGTCTTAGGTTTTTCTAGGAACCTTTTACTTCCCTTTCTAATAATTCGCTCATTGGTTAAGACTAGTAAATTATTAAACGAATTTATTCCACAAGTTGTAATAGGAACTGGTGGGTATGCCTCTGCGTTGCCACTCTATGTTGCATCAAAAAAGAAAAAAGCATTTCCAATCATTCTACAAGAACAAAACTCATTTCCTGGGATTACGACCAGGTTGTTTTCAGATAAAGCCAAAAAAATATGTGTAGCATTTAATGATTCACAAAAGGAAAATGATAACAAGACAGTATTGACTGGTAACCCTGTAAGGGAAGGAATAGAAAACGGAAATCGTAATAGAGGGCTTAAAAATTTTAGGTTTAAAGAGAATAAAAAAATAATATTTTTGTTTGGAGGTAGTCAGGGTTCTGCCTATCTCAATAAGATAATGAATAAAATTGTACCAAATATATCAGACGCAGGCATCCAAATAATTTGGCAAACAGGTGAATTGGAATATAATCGATATAAAATGATGAATTCTGACAAAGTTCGAATTGTTCCATTTGTAAATAATATGGATGATGCATACGCCGTCTCAGATTTACTTATTTGTCGTAGTGGCGCCCTTACACTAGCAGAAATTACAGTTTGTGGTAAACCCTCTATACTGGTCCCTTTTCCACATGCTGCTGGTAATCACCAAACAAAAAATGCAAAGGTACTTGTTGATGCAGGGGCAGCACGCATGTTTATGGAAAAATCACTTAATTCAACTGATATGTTACATGCTATCATGAGCCTGATCCACGATAAGAAAGAGCTTAATAAAATGGGACTTGCATCAAAAGGGTTAGGAAGACCTAATGCAACCCGAGAAATTGTTGATAATATTTTTGAGGTGATATAGTGCCTTTCAGAAAAATAAAAAATATTTATTTTGTAGGTATTGGTGGAATAGGAATGAGCGGAATTGCTGAATTACTACTGAATCTAAATTTTAATATATCAGGATCAGACATCAATGAGAATGACAATATTAAAAGGTTAAGAAATCTAAATATCGATATAAACATTGGCCATGACCCTGATAACCTATCTAAAAATATCGATGTTCTGGTTTATTCTAGTGCAGTACCGATTGAAAATCCTGAGATTATCCGGGCTCGGCAGAAAGGGATACCCATCATTCGTAGGGCTGAAATGCTTGGGGAACTTATTTCGTTAAAGGAAACCAGTATAGCTGTAGGTGGTACCCATGGAAAAACCACAACTTCATCTATGATTGGCACCATATTGGCTTATGCAAGAAAAGATCCAACAATGGTTGTAGGCGGGCTGGTGCATAATATCGATACAAATTCAAAGTTAGGTGCTGGAGAAGTCATAGTTGTTGAAGCAGATGAATTTGACCGCAGTTTTTTAGCCCTTAAACCGACAATTGGGGTAATTACAAATATAGAATTAGAACACACTGATTGCTATGACGATTTAGCTGATTTACAAAATGCTTTTCTTCAATTCTGCCAATCAGTACCCTTTTATGGAGAAGTCATTCTATGTATGGATTCTCCAGGAATAAAGGAAATCATTCCAAAAATTGAGAGGCCCATGACCACCTATGGACGGTCAAGGGATGCGGCCTATCGTGCGAAGAACCTTCGATTTAAAGAAAACAAATCCACATATTCTGTTTTTCGTGCGGAGGAATGCTTGGGAGAAATAAAGTTAAATGTTCCTGGTGAGCACAATATACTAAACTCTCTAGCAGCCGTTGTATTAGGTTTAGAAATGGGCCTCTCTTTTGAAGAAATCCAAAAAGGAATCTTTACATATAAGGGTGTTCGTAGGAGGTTTGACATTAAAGGTACCTTTAATGATATAATGGTAGTTGATGATTACGCACACCATCCCACAGAAGTCGAGGCAACTTTAAGCTCAGCAAAAGCCGGTTGGGATAAAAGAATCATTGCTGTATTTCAGCCTCACTTATTTAGTAGGACAAGAGACTTTTTTAGAGAATTCTCAGTTGCATTAACAATTGCGGATGTAGTGTTAATCACAGATATATACCCGGCCCGTGAGAAGCCTATTCCTGGGGTTACATCTAAATTGATTTATGATATACTTGTGGAAAAAATGGAAGATAATTGTTATCTAGTACCAGACCTTGATGACCTTAAGTCGAGTCTTGATAAAATTATTAAACCAGGTGACATGTTAATAACAATGGGAGCAGGGGATATTTGGCGATATTCAGAATTATATTCAAAATCACTTAGTTCATATAGAAATGGAGTTCAAAGTTGAAATTCATAGATGAATTAAAATCAATTGTAAAAGGCAATCTTCTTGAGAATGAACCAATGTCTAAACATACAACTTACGGCATAGGTGGACCGGCAATGGCCTATATCAATCCAAAAGATCGGTTCGACTTATTTAATATTTTGAAGTTTAGTACGAAAAATGAGATTCCTGTCTATTTTATTGGAACAGGCTCCAACTTGCTTGTTGCAGACAATGGAATAGAAGGGATTGTACTCACTCCCGCTAAATCACTAAAGCAACTAGAAATAAAAAAAAATCGGGTGGTAGCAGAATCAGGTGTGATGCTTGGTAAACTAGTAAAAGAATGTATTAAACACAATTTAACTGGGCTTGAAAGTCTAATCGGTGTCCCAGGTACATTAGGAGGCGCATTGGTTATGAATGCCGGTGCTTTTGGAGGAGAGATTTCTAATTTTTTAGAGAGTGTGGATATTATGACAATGAGTGGCGAGATTAATACATTTAGCAATAGTGATATTGACTTTTCATATCGTTTTTCATCGTTTAAAAAAGATGAATTTATTCTACTTGCAAGATTTAAGCTTCAAACGGAAGTACCAGAAATAATTAATCATAAAAAATTAAAAGCAAGTTCTGGCAGGAAAACAAACCAACCTTTGAGATACCGTTCTGCTGGTAGTGTTTTTAAAAACCATAAAGATTATGCAGCAGGTTATTTAATTGATAATGCTGGTCTAAAAGGTACAAAGATTGGTGATGCAGAAATTTCCACACATCATGCTAATTTTTTTATTAATCATGGCAATGCTTCGGCATCAGATATCTCCGCTTTAATTCGTATCGCAAGAGAGGCCGTACTTAAAAAATTCGGTATAGAATTAGAGCTTGAAATCCAAACCTTAGGATTTGACCCAAAAGAATTGGAAGTATATGTCTAAAAAGAAAAAAGTATTTGAAATAAAAAAATTGATTCTTTCATTTTTATCCCTTTCTTTGCTGGGTTCAATGATTAAGGTATCATTTCTCTGGGCAAGTTATAGTGGTGCCTTGGATCTTAATCATATAAAATTCTCTGAAACTAAAATACTGGATGTAAGTAATTACAAATCTCTCTTAGGTGAAATCACCAATGAAAAATCAAAAGAATTAAACCTTTATGAGATAAGTACATTAATAGAGAGTCACCCATATGTCAAATATGCGCGAGTAAGTAGACATTATCCTTCTGAAATAAAAATTGAAATAATTGAAAGAAAACCGATCGCAATTGTGAACATGGATCCAATGATATTTCTTGATGAAAATGGATTTGTCCTACCAATTGAAGGCATCCAAACAAATTACAATTTACCTGTGATGAATAATTTTAATTCTGAACCTCAACTTTATCCTCTTGGCGAACTAGCATTGTCAATTAAAGTAAAAGAAGCCATAGCCCTGATTTCTAAAATCAAGAATAATTATTCTGGTCTTTATAATAATTTATCTGAATTAAAAATAACCTCGAGCAATGAAATCGAATTGATATTATCAGATCTCCCTACTCACATTTATTTAGGTAATGAAAAGATTAGTTCTCGTATTCATACATTAAAAGAATTTGAATCAAAACTCAAACCAAATAAGATGTCAGACTTTAGTTATTTAGATATGCGATACGATAATCAAATAATAGGCAAAAGGCGTCATTTATGAGCCCGATAGTAAATGGCCAAGATTACAGACTTGTAGTTGGACTGGATATAGGCTCTGCAAATATCACATGTTCTGTTGGTCAAGCTAACACATCAACAAATAGTATAAAGCTTAGAGCAATTTCATCAATTTCCTCTAGTGGAATTAAAAGAGGCGTTATTACAAACCGTAATGCATTAATTGATACCCTAGAAAATGTAATAAATGATGCCGAACGTATGGCAAATGTAAAAATAACAAATACAATTCTATCAATTACTGGTGAACATATAAGATCTCTTAATACACAAGCTGCGATTCCATTGAATAGAATAAATGGGGTAAAAGGAGGAATTTCAGAACGAGCAATCAACGATACAGATATCTTCCAGGTTTTAGATCTAGCTCAAGCTGTATCACTACCGATAGACCGGGATATTTTACATACTATACCTCAAGAATATTTGGTAGACACATTAGATGAAATCAAAGACCCCTTAGGCATGACTGGAAGACGCCTTGAAGGTAGAGTTCACTTAGTTACAGCCGCTACAACTGCAATTACAAATCTTGTTAGCTGTGTCGAAGAATTAGGTATCACCGTGGATGGACTTGTATTTCAACCTCTTGCTGCAGCACTAGCTACTTTAAAAAATGATGAAATGGAACTGGGCATAACTCTTGTAGATATTGGCTCTACTACTACAAGCGTGGCAGTTTATTATGCCGGAACAGTGCAACATTCAGCGACCATTCCTCTTGGCTCTTCAAGTATCACTAATGATATTGCAGTAATGCTACAACTTAGTGTTGCTGACGCGGAGATTATAAAAATGAAGTATGCCTCGGCAAAATCTTCTATGTCATCTTCTGAATTAGAAATTGAACTTCCATCAAAAAATGGAGGATTAAAAAGATCGGTTCCCGAGCAGGAAGTCTCGAGTTACGTTGAAGCCCGAATGGAAGAAATTTTTCAGATGGTGATACGTGAAATCTCTAGAGCTGATATAAAAGACCCTCTAACATATGGTATTGTTGTTACAGGTGGAGGAGCAGAATTAAGGAACATTATTTCATTAGCAGAAAATTCAATGGGTGTTAAAGTTAGAAAAGGGAAACCCATAAATATTGACGGTGCTCAAGACATTGCGGATGGGCCTCGTCATTCAACAGCCATGGGACTTCTTCTCTGGCCTCTGTTTTCAACAGACCATATTCAAATGGAAAAACCAAAGAACAGAAGTTTTAAAGGGCTAATAGAAAAGATTCGACATACCATCGAAGAAATGTTTTAACCAAACCATTAAAAAAGGAGAGAATCATGCTATTCGAGTTTGATAGCCTAAATGAGCAAAAGGCAAAGCTAAAAGTTGTTGGTGTTGGGGGTGCGGGCGGAAATGCAGTAACCAGAATGATTACATCAGGTATGCAAGGTGCGGACTTTATTGCAATAAATACTGATGCTCAGGATCTAGACAATAATCCTTCAGAACATAAAATTCAAGTTGGAAAGAATTTGACCAAAGGTCTTGGTGCGGGTGCAAATTCAAGCGTTGGCAAAGAGGCCGTTGAAGCCGACAGAGAGGCAATAACCACTCTAATTGAAGGCGCTGACATGGTTTTTATTACAGCAGGAATGGGCGGTGGTACTGGTACAGGTGCAGCACCGGTCATATCACAAATAGCAAGAGAATTAGGTGTGCTAACTGTAGGCATAGTAACCCTGCCTTTCAGTTTTGAAGGTCCAAAAAGAATGAATAGGGCCCTAGAAGGAATGGCAGAAATGAAAAAAGCATGTGATACGCTTATCGCTATTCCAAACCAAAAACTAATGTCGATTGTTGACAATTCAACCACCCTGCCTGAAGCATTTCAAATGGCAGATACAATCTTACATCAGGCAGCAAAAGGAATCTCAGATCTGATAAACGTGCAAGGGGTTATCAATCTTGACTTTGCTGATGTAGAGACAATAATGAAGAATATGGGTGAAGCAATAATGGGTACTGGTGTTGCATCAGGTGAAGAAAGAGCTGTATTAGCGGCACAACAAGCTATTTCTAGCCCGCTACTCGATGATGCATCTATTAAAGGTGCCCAAGGTGTATTAGTTAATATAACAGGAGGAAACGACCTAACACTCATGGAAGCAAATGAAGCTACTAGTATTATATTTGATGAAGCGGGACCTTCCGCAAATATAATTTTTGGGGCCGTGATAGACCCCACACTAGAAGATGAAATAAGAGTGACTGTAATTGCAACAGGCTTCAACATTCCAAAGGCAAAAACAAATGTTGAAGAACTACATGGCAGACCTGAAATGAAAACTGTAGAGACGCCCCCTACTCGTCAATTGCAAGAACAAATAAATAAACCTCTACATATTCAAAAGGAAAGAACCGACAATCAATCAGATAGTCTAGAAGATAAAAAACCTCTACTTACTTTTGATGATACAGACGACTCTCCTGTTATCTATGGTAAAGATCTTCAGATTCCTGCATTTATTAGAAGGCAGCATGATTAAAGCTTGTTGGGCTAAATAATTAAATAATGATTAAGGGCGCTTTATATGCATTACAAAGCGCCCTCAATAAAAAAGCCCCTTGTACTAAGAGGGGCTTAAGAAATTTAGGATTGGGATAACCCCTATCGCTAAACTTTGACGCCTCTAGCTCTTAGTTCTTTAACAACTCTTGTGATACCTTTTTTATCTATTACACGCATACCGCGAGTTGATATCCGAAGGGTCACATAGCGATTCTCTTCTGGCAACCAAAACTTCTTTTTTTGAAGATTAATATTAAACCTTCGTCTACTTTTATTATTAGCATGGCTAACATTATTACCGAACATTGGTTTTTTACCAGTTATGTCGCAAACTCTACTCATGATTATTTATTAATTTGTTTTTTGTTAAAAAAATGCCCGAAAACTTAATGAAACATATCTCTCTCACAAAATCAATTTAGATTAATAATTTAAGGAGTTAAATAACCTTTGAAATATATAAACGAATACATTCTAATATGAGAATTGGTGGAATAGATATTAACAACCCTATACTCCTTGCTCCTATGGCGGGAGTAACCGATTACCCCTTTCGAATACTATGTAAAGAAATGGGAGCAGGCATTGTCTATTCTGAATTTGTATCAGCAGATGGAATAATAAGAGAAAATGCTAAAACCCTCGACCTCATTCACTTTGAAGATGCTGAAAGACCCATAGGTGTTCAAATATTTGGAGGAGATGCTAGAGTAATGAGTAATGCTGCTAGATATGTAGTAGATTCATTTAAACCCGACATACTTGATATTAACTATGGTTGTCCAGTACCAAAAGTAACCAAAAAAGGAGCTGGGTCAGCGGCATTAAGGGACCTTTGTTTAATGGATGATATAACTTCTGCAGTCCTAGAATCAGTGTCAGATATTCCAGTTACCGTGAAAATGAGAGCGGGTTGGAATGATGATTCAATTATAGTGCCAAAAGTAGGCGAACGCTTAGAAAAAATTGGAGTAAGTGCTATTGCACTCCACCCGCGTACCACAAAACAACGTTACACAGGTAAAGCAGATTGGAGATACATAAAGGAATTAAAAGACGCTTGTTCAATTCCAATCATAGGTAATGGAGATATTCGAAATATGGATGATATGATTCGCATGTTTGAATATACTGGTTGTGATGCAGTAATGGTTGGTAGAGCAGCTCAAGGTAACCCCTGGTTTTTTCAAAATGCAGTTTCTGTACTTAACGGAGAGCCCGAACCCACTCCCCCCTCATTACTTGATATTGCTAAAACTTGTAAACGCCATTTTGAGCTTCTGCTAGAAAACCGAGGTGAACGAACCGGTGCCAATCTAATGAGAAAACACTTCTCAAATTATATAAAAGGTTTTCCTGGCGCTGCAATATTTCGTCAAAGCTTGGTCACTGCACCAGATCTGAATGCTATGAATGATGCCTTATCTGCATTCATGCAAGCTGCTGAAAATGAATAGATAATTAATAAAATTGTCATACTCTCATTCTTGTCATCCGATTGAATGTCAGGTAATATTTCGCCCTATTTACAATGATTATATACATAATATGGTAAAGCAATGATACAAACACATCAATCAGTAAATGAACCTGTAAAAACATACGAACCCGGCAGTAAAGAAAGAAAAGATCTGCAATTAAAATATGATGAAATGGCAAATCAAGCTGTTGAGATACCTTTATTGATTAATGGTGAAGAGATAAAAACTGGAGATATTGGCACATGTATTATGCCACACGATCACAAAAATGTAATCGCCAGATATCATAAAGCGGGTGAAATAGAAGTAAAAAATGCAATTCAAAGCTCACTAGAAGCATGGAGGACCTGGTCAAAGACCCCTTTAGAAGAGCGGACTGAGATTTTTCGAACGGCCGCAAGGTTACTCCAGGGCCCATGGCGCGATACTATTAATGCTGCAACCATGCTTAATCAAAGTAAGAATGTATACCAAGCAGAGATTGATTCCGCATGCGAACTAATTGACTTTTTTAATTTTAACTCAGAATATGCTGAAAATATATACAGCAATCAGCCGCTTATTAGCCCCAAAGGAGTTAAAAACCATCTAGAATATCGCCCCCTAGAAGGATTTATTTTTGCGATTACACCATTTAATTTTACTTCGATAGCAGGGAACCTACCTTCAGCCCCAGCACTGATGGGTAACGTTGCATTATGGAAACCTGCGTCCAGCGCTGTCCTTCCTTGTTACTATTTGATGAAAATGCTCGAAGAAGCTGGACTCCCAAGCGGAGTAATAAATTTTATTCCTGGTTCAGGATCAAGAGTTGGTGATCCAGTCCTATCTAATCCAAACCTTGCAGGTGTGCATTTTACAGGTTCAACACAAACATTCCAGCATATATGGAGGTTTATAGGGAATAATATTCAAAATTATAAAACATATCCAAGGATAGTCGGTGAAACCGGTGGCAAAGATTTTTGTCTTGCTCATGATTCAGTTGACATTTTTGAGTTATCTACTGCAATGATACGTGGAGCATTCGAATATCAAGGACAAAAATGTTCTGCAATGTCCAGGGCTTATATCCCCACAAACATCTGGAAAGAACTTAAAAAGACCTACCTGAGTGAATTAAAAACTATCAAAATGGGGTCGCCTAGAAATTTTAGTAATTTTATAAACGCAGTCATAGATAAGAATGCATTTGACTCAATTACTAGTTACATTGAAATAGCAAGAAATTCTGACTCTGCAGAAATAATTTCTGGAGGGATATATGATGATAGTAAGGGGTACTTTATTGAACCTACTACAATACTTACAACCGACCCTCATTTCAAAACTATGGAAGAAGAAATATTTGGCCCTGTACTTACTATCTTTTTGTACAACCCTGAGGATTGGGACTCCACTCTTGAACTTGTTGATAAAACCTCTCCTTATGCGTTGACTGGGTGCGTCATGGGTAAAGATAAAGATGCAATTCAAAATGCAAAAGATCACCTAACACATTCTGCAGGAAATTTTTATATAAATGATAAGCCCACTGGAGCGGTTGTTGGCCAACAACCTTTTGGAGGTAGTAGAGCCTCCGGAACAAATGATAAAGCAGGTTCAGAACTTAATCTTCAACGTTGGTTATCAATTAGGACCATTAAAGAGTCACTTGATTCACCAAAGGATTATCGTTACCCTTTTTTAAATGAGGATTAATTGAGTACACAAACTGCCATGATTGCCTTAGGTGGAAATAGTCTTTCTAAAAAGGGTCAGACTGGGACTATTGAGCAGCAGTTTAAGCAAACAAGACAAGCTTTAGAAGGTATTAGCCATTTTATTGATCAAGATTACAAAATATGTATCAACCATGGAAATGGACCTCAAGTTGGTAATGAGCTACTTCGTATGGAACTAACTCAAGATATTGTCCCCCCTTTACCTTTAGGTGTCTGTGTAGCAGGGACTCAAGGTACTATTGGGTACATGATACAACAATCACTCCAAAATAAATTACGTGAAATGAAAAAGGACAGAGAGGTCGTAAGCTTAATTTCACAAGTGATTGTTGATGAAAATGATTCATCGTTTAATAATCCTTCAAAATTCATTGGGCCACGTTTCTCAAAAAAGGAGTCAGAAGATATATCTGAAAAATTTGGTTGGGATTTTATGGAACAAGAGGAAGGTCAATATCGCAGGCTGGTGCCTTCGCCTATGCCTGATTATATTATGCATGGCAAGTCAATTAAAACGCTCGTTGAGAGAGGGACTATAGTGATAGCTTCTGGTGGTGGTGGAATTCCTGTTTATAATAATGATTCTGGAAATCTAGAAGGACTAGATGCCGTTATAGACAAGGACTACTCTGCGGCTAAATTGGGTAGAATTATCCGTGCTCAGGAATTATGGATAATCACAGATGTTGATAACATTTATTTGAAATTTGGTACTGATAGACAACAGAAGATAGATTCAATAAATAGGAATGATCTTGAAGAGCTGCTTAATAATAATGAGTTTCAAAAAGGTACTATTAGTCCAAAAATAAAAGCAGCTATTCATTTTTTAAAACATCATGGTGAAAAAGTAATGATTACTTCAATAGAACGTATAAAAGATGCAATGAATCATTGTGCAGGAACGGAGATAACGAATTAAAAATGAAAGTACATGAATATCAAGGTAAACAAATTTTTCAAAAATACGGAATACCAACCCCAAAAGGAATTCCAGCTTTTAGCATTGAAGATGCACTAAAAGCTTATGACAAACTCAAATCAAAGACAGTAGTCGTCAAAGCTCAAATCCATGCTGGAGGTCGTGGTAAAGGTGGTGGTGTTAAATTGGCACACAGTCGTGAAGAAGTAAAGCTGATTGCAAC